>LSQX01187533.1_pt1 | contig 14694 bp, 15 predicted proteins | sample 654561 | NCBI WGS metagenome assembly LSQX01 (sample SAMN04489861, study PRJNA283612) | anaerobic digester metagenome | isolation source: 4 biogas reactors fed with cattle manure at either 37C or 55C with and... | place: Denmark: Kongens Lyngby | collected 2014
GAACGCGCCGATGCCGGTGAGCAGGAAGGGGAAGAAGCCCCGCCACCAGGTGCGCTGGGGGATGCCGCGGAAGGTCCAGCTGCGGTTGAGCTGGTAGTTCCACGTGTTGGCGACGAGGAAGGCAATGGTCATGAAGATGTTGAACCAGCGGATGTTGAAGTCGGTGCCCAGCAGCGGCAGGAAGACGTCGTGTTCGGAGATGCCGGCGGTCCAGCCGGCGACCTTCTTGGAGATGACGCTGACGATCAGGTTGACCACGGTGCCGGATCCCCCGACGATGCCGAACATGAGGAACTGGCGGGCGGTGTTCTGGATCCGGGCCAGCGCCGTTGCGTTCGACCCCACGGGACCTCCTGTGTTCATGACTGTCGATTCAGCTTAGCCCCACCCAGGGGCGGCGACGTGGAAGGCTCGTCGGCGTCCGCTGTGAGGATCGTCAAAGGACACCGCCCCGGCGCGCAGGCGCAGTTCGCGGGTGAAGTCGTAGAGGTCGAGGCCGCGGTCGACGGGGTAGGTGTCGTCGCCGTCGATGGGCATGCCGAGGTGGTGGAGCACGACGCGGATCTGGTGGGTGTGACCGGTGACGGGCCGGGCCTCCACCTCCCGGTCCCCCACCCGGCGGAGCCAGGTGCGCGTCTCGACGCCCCCGTCCCCCACCGTCACCTGCCGCTCCCCGCGCCGCTTCCGGAGGGGCAGCACGACGAGCTGCCAGTCGCCGCCGATGGTGACCTCGCCGTCGATACGCGCGCGGTAGAGCTTGTCCACCCGGCGCTCCTGGAAGAGCCGCTGGTACGCCCCGCGCGTCGCCGCCCGCCGGGAGCAGACGAGCACGCCGGAGGTGAGCCGGTCGAGGCGGTGGAGGGGCACGATGTCGTCCTCGCCGAACTCGACGCGCAACCGCGTCTGCACCGTCTCCCGGACGAGCCGTCCGTTGCTGGTGGACGGCAGGAAAGGAGGCTTGTCGACGACCACCAGGTCCTCATCCGCGAACAACACCGTGTACCCGAAGGGGATCGGGGCCTCCGCGGGCACGTCGGGGTGGAACCACGCCGGCTGCGGCCGGTCGAGCTCCGCCCCGGCCGGCAGGAGGGTGCCCCACCGGTAGGGGGCGTCCCCGGCGGCACCCGCCCAGTACTCCCGGTCGGTGGGGACCACCCCGCGCAGGACGACCCGCTGCGGGGAGATCCCCTCCCGGGCCGGGAGGGGCGCGTCAGACAACGGCGGCGAGGCGGGCGGCGGCGGCGACGATACGCTCGTCGGTGCCGGTGAGCGCCATACGGATGTGACGCTCGCCGCGGGGCCCGTAGAAGTCACCGGGGGCGACGAGGATGCCCAGCCCGGCTAGCCAGTCGACGGTGTCCCGGCATTGCTCGCCGCGGGTGGCCCACAGGTAGAGGCCGGCCTCGGAGTTGTCGACGGTGAACCCGGCGTCGATAAGCGCCTTCATGAGGACCGCCCGACGACGCGCGTAGACGAGCTTCTGGGCGGCCTCCTGCGCGTCGTCCTCGAGCGCGGCGACCATGGCCTGCTGGATGGGACCGGGCACCATGAGGCCCAGGTGCTTGCGCACCTCCAGCAGCTCGGAGATGAGCGCCGGATCGCCCGCGAAGTAACCGGCGCGGTAGGACGCCAGGTTCGACGTCTTCGACAGGGAGTGGATCGCGATGAGTCCGGTGTGGTCGCCGTCGCACACCCGCGGATCGAGGATCGACACCGGCTCCTCCTCCGCCCACCCCAGCCCGAGATAACACTCGTCGGAGGCGACGATGACGCCCCGCTCACGCGCCCACGACACCACCTTGCGCAGGTGCTCCACACCCAGGACCTTGCCCGTCGGGTTGGAGGGGGAGTTGAGGAACAGCAGGTCGGGGGTCTCCGGGCCGATCTTCAGCAGGGAGTCGGCCCGCAGCACACGGTTCTCCCCCACCAGGGCCGCCACCTCGTAGGTGGGGTACGCCACCTCGGGGATGACGACGAACCCGCCCCGGATACCCAGCAGCGTCGGCAGCAGGGCGATGGCCTCCTTCGTGCCCACGACGGGCAGCACGGCGTCGGGGGTCACCCCCACCATGTGGTAGCGGCGCACCAGCCCCTCCGCGATCGCCGCCCGCAGCCCGGGGGTGCCGGCGGTCTGCGGGTAACCGGGCTCCGCGGCGGCCTCGGCCAGCGCCAGCTGGATGCCGGGGGCCACAGGATCGACCGGGGTGCCCACGGACAGGTTGACGATGCCGTCCGGGTGCGCCGCCGCCGTCGCCTTGGCGTCGTCGAGGGTGTCCCAGGGGAAATCGGGCAGACGGGTTCCCAGCGGCGTGCGGGCCACGGACTACTCCTGGTTCTGCGGCGGAAGCGCGGCGACGAAGGGATGGTCCTTGTCGACGGGGCCGGTCTTGGCAGCCCCACCGGGGGAACCGAGGTCGTCGAAGAAGCCGACGTTGGCGTCGTAGTACTGGTCCCACTCCTCGGGGACGTCATCCTCGTAGAAGATGGCCTCGACCGGGCAGGCCGGCTCGCAGGCGCCGCAGTCGACGCACTCGTCGGGGTGGATGTAGAGCATCCGCTTGCCCTCGTAGATGCAGTCGACCGGGCACTCCTCGACGCAGGAGCGGTCGAGGACGTCCACGCACGGCTGGGCGATGATGTAGGTCATGGGTATCGGGCACTCCTTTTAAACCACAAAAAAGAACTGGATAATCGAACCTAGTATGTCACTTACCCCGCATGAGCGGCCAGACGCCTCCGGCCACACCTGCGAAAAGCAGCAGCACACTACGAATATTACTGCCGACCAGCTGGTCGCCCGTGACGACAACCCCCATCATGAGCGCGAAGTAGCCGGCGAGCCACACGTACAGCGGGATCGCGGCGACGACCGGCTCGGGGTTCCACAGGCGGGCGGTGCGGGTGAGCACCATGTTGAACAGGAACGCCAGCACGATGGTGTAGGGCACAGCGAGGCGGGCCCCACCGGGCAGGGTCACCCAGGTGCCGAGGTAGACGACCTCGAGCAGCACCGAGATGAGCGCGGCGACCGACAGCCAGATGAGACCGCCGACGGCCTCGCCGCGGCTGAAGTCGGTGCGCACGAATCCCCGGCTCATGCCAGGAACTCCGGGAGGGTGCCGGCGCCGAGCTGGTAGTACTCGGCGGGCAGGAGGGGCTGGGCGTGGAGGTTGGACAGGGCCCACACGGGGTGGGTGCCGTGGCCCCACGCGGCCTGCGGGTTGGTGGTGGAGACGGAGCCGTCGGCGAACCAGATCTGGGTGGCGTGCGCCCGCATGGCCTCCCGCTTGGCGGCGAGGGCGGCGTCGTCGAGCGGCACGACCAGATCATGCTTGTCGACGCCCTGGTTCTCCACGTACTCCGTCGACGGCAGGGTCCACCCCTCCGGGACGGTGTCGATGGCGTCGATGCCGGCGCGGAACTCGGCGAGCGGGGTGACGGTCCACAGGATGTCCCGGTCGCCGGCGGCGGCGTGGGTGATCTCGTGGGCGCGGATGTGGTCGGGGTGGCCGTAGCCGCCGTCGGGTCCGTAGGTGATGACCAGGTGGGGGTCCTCCGCGGCGATGATCTCGGTGAGCAGCGCGACGGCCGCCTCCCCGGAGTTGACGAAGGCGCGCGGGTTGTCGTGGGCGGGGCTGCCGGCCATGCCGGAGTCCCGGAAGCGGCCTGCCCCACCGAGGAAGGTGCCCCGCACACCGAGCGCGGCGAGGGCGCGGGTGAGTTCGGCGATGCGGAAGCCGCCGAGCTGGTCGGCGTGGTCGTTCGTCAGGTGTGCGAAGGGGGCTCCGATGACCTCGCCCTCCTCGCCGAGGGTGCAGGTGACGACGAGGACGTCGGCGCCGCGGCGGGCCAGGTCGAAGAGGGTGCCGCCGGTGGTGATGGCCTCGTCGTCGGGGTGCGCGTGGACGGCCACCACGCGGCGGCCGACGAGATCACGGGTGGTCATGGCTTCCTCCAGCTCGCGACCGTCGATATTCCGGCGGTCCAGTTCTCCAGGTCCGGGTCCGGTCCCACGATACCCTCGCCCAGGACGAGCATCCGCCGCTCCCCCAGCAACGGGACGCTGACGTGTTCGCGGGCGTTGGTGGCGTCGAAGAAGGCCTCCCCCTCGTCGAGAGGCACGGCCCCGGAGATGAGCCCCTCCGCCGTGCCGTGGGTGTCCTCGGCGCAGTAGCCGGAGAGGTTGCCGGAGCGCGGGGCCTCCGGGGTGGGCGGGCACAACCAGCGGCCGGCCTGCTCGAGGATGCCGCTCTCGGCGCGCTGCCAGGCGATGACGGCGTCGACGTCGCCGGCGGGCAGCTGCACCCCGGTGAGGTCGGCGAGGTCGGAGGTGACCGTCTCGGCGCGGACCTCGAACTGGGAGAGCAGGTCGACGATGGTGCGGGCGGCGGCGAGGGAGGTCTCGTCGGCGGGGTCGACGCCGAGGCGGAGGGGCCGCCCCTCCTCCCCCGTCAGGCCGGGCAGCAGCTCGGGCGGGCCCTGCTCGACGGCGCGGGCGGGGGTGTGGGCGGGGACGGCGAGTTCCGCGGTCCGGCCGGCGGTGAGGCGGGCGATGAGGGGGACGTCGAGAAGCGAGTGCAGTTCGACGCGGACCGCATGGTCCGCGAGCAACGGGGAGGAGACGGACATCGTGAGCGTGAGCTCGCGGGGCTGGTCGACGAGGCGGACCTGGGTGTCGCGCATGAGGCGGTAGGAGTCGACGCTGGTCTCCCCCGGGGTGGTGTCGAGGAAGTTGAGCTGGCCGCTGCGGAGCTGCTCGACGCCCTGGGTGACGGTGCGGACCTCCTGGAAGGTGACGCGGTCGGTGGCGGCGGGGTCGGCGCCCCAGAAGCGGTCGTTGCGGTTGAGGGTGACCACGCCGCGGGACCGGTCGACCCTCTCGATGGAGTAGCGGCCACCCGAGGCGGGCATCCCGTCGACGAAGCCGGAGTCGAAACGCGCGACCTCGCCCTGCAGGACGTGGCTGGGCAGGAGGTTGTCGAACATCTCCCGCCAGTCGGCGACCGGGGTGTGGAAGTCGACGTCGACGGTGCGGCCGTCGGCGCTGGTGCGGATCCCCTCGATGGCGCGGTAGCCGGCGGGGTCGATGACGCCCGCATGGCCGGTCATGCTCTGCCAGAGGTAGCGGAAGTCGGCTCCCGTGATGGGTGTGCCGTCCGACCACTGCGCCGCCGGGGAGATGACGTAGCGGACGGTCTGCACCACCGTGCCGGGCGCGGGCTCGACCTCCCCGGCGGACTCGAGGAGGTTGGTGTCCATCGCCCCGTCGCGGAAGGCGCTGGGCAGCACGAGCGAGCCCAGGGAGCGGGTGAACGTCGAGTCGTGCGCCTGCAGGTGGGGGTTGAACCCGGCGGGGAGGGGGTCGACGCCGACGGTGATGATCTTGTCGCGTCGCGACGGCACCTCCGTCGTGGTGGGGGCCGCACTCGACGTGGTGGGGGTGGGCTCGGGCTCGGCTTCCTCCACCGGGGGCGGGCCGGGGTTCGCGGCGCAGGCGCTCAGCGAGGCGGCGAGCAGGAGGGCGGGGAGAAGTCGGGCTTTCACACTGTCGATTATGTACCAGGGCTCTCGCGCAACGCGGATGCCAGGACGGTGACCACGACACCGGCGACCACGATGAGGCCGAGCGCCCAGCGCAGATCGGTGGCGGCGGACAGCCCGCCGAGGACGGGGCTGGTGGCCAGGAAGCCGACGCGCATGAGCCAGCTGACGGCCGTGACACCCGCCCCCTCCGAGACGCCGGGCAGGCGGGCCGCGGCGGCGAAGGCGCTGGGCACGAGGGTGGCGCAGCCGAAGCCGGCCAGGGCGAAGCCGAGGTAGAGCAGGCCCGGGGACGTCGCCGCCATGACCAGTCCGCCGCCGAGGGCGATGAGAGCCCCACCGGTTCGGGCGACGGCCACCCGCCCGAAGGCGTCGATGAGCCGGTCGCCGGTGAAGCGCCCGATCGTCTGCGCGGCGAGCACGACGGTGAACGCCACGCCCGCCTGGCCGAGCTCCACCCCCACCAGTTCGACGGAGGCGAGGCCGGCCCAGTTGTTGGCGATGTCCTCGATCATCGTGCCGGAGGTCGCCACGAGGGCGACCGGCAGGGTGAGCCACATGAGGCGTCCCACCCCGACCCGCTTATCGACGCCCGCGCGCGACGCCGAGGGCTCCCCGCGCGGGACCGGCCCGGTGAGCCACACGCCGACGGCGACGGTGGCGATGATGGCCGCCGCCACGAGCGCCAGGTGGACGCGCAGGTCGAGGCCGCTGCTGGCGGCGAGGGTGCCGCCGATGCCGCCGGCGACCGCCCCGAGCGACCAGCAGGCGTGCATCGACGACAGGATGGAGCGGCCGGAGGCCGCCTCGACGCGCACTCCGGCGACGTTCTGGGAGACGTCGATGACGGCGTCGAGAAGCCCCACCGCGGCGAGCAGCCCCGCCAGCATGACCGCCGACGGGGCCCACCCGACGGCGGCGATGAGCAGGGCGAGGACGACGGTGCCCCAGAACACGACCGGGCGCGGTCCGAAGCGGTTGACCGCCAGCGAGGGCAGCACCGTCGAGACGAGGGAGCCGAGGGCGACCGCCGCGACCATGAGGCCGAAGGCGAAGTCACCCAACCCCCACTGCGCCTTGAGGGTCGGGTACCAGGGCAGGACGGAGGCCAGCGCCGCGCCGTTGGTGGCGAAGAGCAGGCCGACGCCGAGAGCGGGGCGCAGCACCCTACTTGTTGAGGGCCTTCTCGCGGGAGCGGGCGCGGGCGCGCTCGGTGGCGTTGAGGATGACCTTGCGGACGCGCAGGATGTCCGGGGTGACCTCGACGCACTCGTCCTGGCCACAGAACTCCATGGCCTCGTCGAGGGAGAGGACGTGCGCCTTGGCGAGGGTGACGGTGGTGTCCGCGGAGGCGGCACGCATGTTGGTCAGCTTCTTCTCGCGGGTGATGTTGATGTCCATGTCCTCGTCGCGGTTGTTCGCGCCGACGACCATGCCCTCGTAGGCCTCGGTGCCGGGCTCGACGAAGAAGTTGCCGCGGTCGGACAGCTGCTGCAGGGCGTAGGAGGTGATCTGGCCGGAGCGGTCGGCGACGAGGGAGCCGGTGGCACGGTCCTTGATCTCGCCGGCCCACGGGCGCGGCTCGATGGCGTAGGAGTTGGCGATGCCGGTGCCGCGGGTCTCGGTCATGAAGGTGGTGCGGAAGCCGATGAGGCCACGGGCCGGGACGTCGAACTCCATGCGGACCCAGTCGCCGGAGCCGGTGTCCATGGACACCATCTGGCCCTTGCGGGCGGCCATGAGCTGGGTGACGGCACCCTGGTGCTCGGAGGGGACGTCGATGACCATGCGCTCGAAGGGCTCGTGGACGGTGCCGTCGACGATCTGGGTGACGACCTGCGGCTTACCGACGGTCAGCTCGAAACCCTCGCGACGCATCGTCTCGACGAGGACGGACAGGGCCATCTCGCCGCGGCCCTGGACCTCCCAGGCGTCGGGACGCTCGGTGGGCAGGACGCGGATGGAGACGTTACCGATGAGCTCCTGGTCGAGGCGGGCCTTGACCATGCGGGCGGTGAGCTTGTCGCCGCCGCCGCGGCCGGCGAGCGGGGAGGTGTTGACGCCGATGGTCATGGAGATGGCCGGCTCGTCGACGGTGATGCGCGGCAGGGCCACCGGGTTCTCCGGGTCGGCGAGGGTGTCGCCGATCATGATCTCGTCGATGCCGGAGATGGCGGCGATGTCACCGGCGGCGACCTCGCCCTCGGCCGGAACGCGGGTGGTGCCGACGGTGCGCAGCAGCTCCGCGATGCGGACGTTCTTGGTGTGCGGGTTGCCCTCGTCGTCGTAGTGGATCCAGGCGACCTGCTGGCCCTTCTTCAGGGTGCCGGCGTGGACGCGGACCAGGCCGATGCGGCCGAGGAAGGAGGAGGAGTCCAGGTTGGTGACGTGCGCCTGCAGCGGGGCGTCGATCTCGGCGGAGGGCTCCGGGAGGACCTCGTAGATGACGTCGAACAGTGCCTGCAGGTCGGCGGCGTCGGGGGCGACACCGTTGCCCGGGTTCTCGGTGGAGGCCTTGCCCTCACGGCCGGAGGCGTAGAGGACCGGGAGGTCGAGCAGCTGCTCGGCGGCCTCGGCGGCCTCCGGGTCCTCGAGGCCGGAGGCCAGCTCGAGGAGGAGGTCCTGGGCGTCCTCGACGACCTCGTCGATACGCGCGTCCGGGCGGTCGGTCTTGTTCACCAGGATGATGACCGGCATCTTCGAGGCCAGGGCCTTGCCCAGCACGAAACGGGTCTGCGGGAGCGGGCCCTCGGAGGCGTCGACGAGCAGCACGACGCCGTCCACCATGGACAGGGCGCGCTCGACCTCGCCGCCGAAGTCGGCGTGACCCGGGGTGTCGATGACGTTGATGATGAGGTCACGGCCGTCCTTGCCGGCACCCTGGCGGCGCACGGCGGTGTTCTTGGCCAGGATGGTGATGCCCTTCTCGCGTTCGAGATCTCCGGAGTCCATCACGCGGTCGGTGACACCACCGTGGTCGTCGAACACGCCGGACTGCTCCAGCATGGAGTTGACGAGGGTGGTCTTGCCATGGTCGACGTGTGCGACGATGGCGACGTTGCGGAACTCAGGATGAGACACGGGTGGGCTGCTCCTATAAAAAGGGGTCGCGGCCACGGGGCACGCGATGTATGAACAGCCCTTGACGATACTCGCACTATGGGGGTATTGCACTATCGAGTGTCGCGGAACACCGGCGACGGACCTCTACTGTGGCGGGCACTCCGGGTGGAACTCCTCCAGGCGGACGACCTGGTCCACCAGCGGCGGGTCCGCGGGTCCCGCGTCCTCGTTCCACACGTCGATGATCGCCTGGCCGGGAGACAGTGCCTCCAGGGCCGTGCGGGAGGCCGATCCATTACTGATCACCTCGATCTTCCGGGAGGTCGTGCCGTCGGTCTCCGGGCTGACGATCATGATGTGGTCGGGGTTCGGCGGCTCCGTGACGGGCTGCTCCGCCCACCACGGTGCCTGCGGGTTGCTGAGGTTGACCTCGAACCTCCCGGTCTGCGGCTGATCGGTGACGATGCGCCCCAGAACCGGATTCGGTTCTCCCCCGAGGAGTTCGCGCCCCTGGATGACCTCCATGGCATGCACGCGGAACTGGCAGGCCTCGATGTGGGCGATGACATCGCCGGCCTCGTTCATCCCCAGGGCCAGGCCGCCGCGGAAATCGTAGTCGGTCAGGTCGACGAGGTTCCCGCACGCCGTCAGCACCGTCAGTGCCGACACCACTGTGAGGGCCCCCACCGTGCGGAGGGCGGGCTGACGGAGCGGCACCATACCCGCCACCCTACGCCGCTGCTCACCCCGCGTTTCCACGGAAATGTAACGAAAGCATCTCAGCCTGCGAAAGAACAAGTAACCGGGATTCCTCCATTCCGGTCGATTCTGTCACGCAAGTGAATATTGTTGGGTAGCGAAACTACTGTTACTCAAGTTGCAATTGTGACTGCCGCGCCGCGCGGCGGGCCGTGACATGCGCAACACCGCCTCCCTGAGATCACCCCGGAAGAGAGCCTGTCAGTGGGACACACCGCACGACACACCCTGATGAAGAGGATGTCCACCGCTGTCATCGCCGTCGCGTTCGCCACCGCCGGCACCCTGGTCGCCGCCCCCTCGGCGACGGCCAGCTCGATTCCCGATCTCTCCAGCCACAACCCGCTTGACGAACTGGGCCGCCCCACCGAGCGCACCCAGGCGGAGATCCGCGCGTTGGCCGACCAGCCGTGGATGCCCGCCGACATCCGGAACATGCTGCTCTCCGCCCTGGCCTTCGCGGCCGGGGACAACGGGGACGGCGGTCCGGAGCTGCCGGAGGACGCCCCGACGTTCACGCAGTTCTACTGGCCGACCGTGTCGGGCTCCTGCATCGGCGGCGAGCTCGACGCCATCGGAACCGCCATCGCGGTCCCCGGCCCCGCCGAGATCCCGGCCCCGGGTGCCGCCGACGGCCAGACCGCCTTCGTGTTCACCGCGCTGGGTACCGCCCCGGCCGCGGCCGAGCAGGGCGGCATGCACGTCAACTGGGTCAACATCAACACGTTGCAGCACGGGGCCACCCCGCTGGGCAACCACGGCATCAACCCCGACGGGCCGGCGACGCTGTCCGGCACCGCGGACACCGGGCACGGCACCGTCGTCGCCCTGGTGTCGGGTCGGGTCCACACCGCCGACGGGCCCTGCGACTTCATCCCCACTGCCGCGATCATCGACGCGAGGTAACAGTCATGACTGCTGATCTGCATCCGGTCAAGGAAGAGACCTTCAACACCACCGACCGGATCAACATCGACCCGAAGGGCCACCTCCGCGCGGTGGACACCTACCGGGTCACCGACTTCGGCCTGTACATGGCGCGCGGCGCCAACCATCCCCGTTTCGGCTACCTGGAGTCCTGGCTGCTGCCGAAGCTCGGCCTGCGCGCCAACATCTTCCACTTCCGGGACGGGGTGGACGAGCGCCAGGACTTCTACTTCGACGTCGCCGACATCCACGTCCAGGACGGCGTGTGGTCCACCCGTGACCTCTACGTCGACCTCGTCTCCGTCACCGGTGAGCCGATCGACGTCCAGGACATCGACGAGCTGGCCGCCGCCACCTCCGCGGGACTCATCTCCGCCGAGGACGCCGAGCGCGCCATCGACACCACCCTCGCCGCCGTCGAGGGCATCACCCGCCACCGCGATGACGCGATGGAGTGGCTGCGCACCCTCGGCATCGAGCTGACCTGGGCGGACAACGTCACCCTCGTCCCCGCTGAGCAGGCGAAATAGTTACGACATTGTTGTGATGCGGGCCACTTTTCCGGAGTAGGTTGAGGGTAACAACCACCCACGAGGAAAGGACGCATCATGACCGAGAAGAAGCACACCTGGGAGTTCCCCGAGGACAAGCCCTTCAAGCACAACCATCCGGAGAATGTGGGCAAGGAGACCCCGGAGCAGCGCGAGGAGCTGCCCGAGGAGTGGGGGCAGGAGTCCTTCCCCGCCAGCGACCCGCCCGCCAACTACTGACGGCTAGGGTTGTGGCATGAACGCGACGATCTACCACAACCCCCGCTGCTCGAAGTCCCGCCAGGCGCTGGACCATCTGCGCGAGCGGGGCATCGAACCCGAGATCATCCGGTACCTGGATGACACGCCGGACGTCGATAAGCTCAGGGAGCTTGTCGACGCCGCAGGCATCACCGTCCACGACGCGGTGCGCACCCGCGAGGCGGAGTACTCCGAACTCGGGCTCTCGCCCGACACCCCGGACGAGGAGTTGCTCGCCGCCATGGTGGCGCACCCGCGCCTCATCGAGCGGCCGTTCGTGGTCACCGACAAGGGCGTGCGAATCGCCCGCCCGACCGAGGCCATCGACGACATCCTCTGACCCCGCGGCCCCGCTACCAGCCCCAACCCATCGCATGCTTGAAATGTGATGGGTTTTCCCGTTTCCTCGGCAGTACAGACCATCACCGGCAATCCGAGGAGAACATCATGAAGGTAGCCATCGTCGGCGCCACCGGAAACCACGGCACCGCGGTCCTCCGCGCCCTGCACGAGACACCCGAGGTCACCGAGATCGTCGGCATCGCCCGCCGACTACCCGAGCAGGACCAACCGCCCTACGACGGGGTGGAGTGGCGCTCCATCGACATCGCCGGTGCCTCCACCGCCGAGGACGCCGTCAACTCCCTCGCCGAGGCCTTCGCGGGGGCCGACGCCGTCGTCCACCTCGCCTGGATGATCCAGCCCAACGACCGCCGCGACCTGCTGCGCCGCGTCAACGTCGAGGGCACCGAGCGTGTCACACAGGCCGTCGCGCAGGCGGGCGTCCCGCACCTCGTCGTCGCCTCCAGCGTCGGCGCCTACTCCCCCGACGCGGCCCGCTCGGGGGACGGTGAGCCGCCGCTGCGTGACGAGTCCTGGGGCACCGGCGGCATCGACACCTCGCACTACAGCGTCGACAAGGCCGCCCAGGAGGAGGTCCTCGATCGCTTCGCGGCCGCCCACCCCGACATCACGCTCACCCGACTGCGCCCCGGCCTCACCTTCCAGGGCGACGCCGGGTCGGAGATCCGGAACTACTTCCTCGGCGACCTCGTCCCCGTCGGGGCGCTGCGCGCCGGGAAGCTGCCCGCGCTGCCCGTGCCGAAGGGCATCCGCCTGCAGGCCGTCCACGCCGACGACCTCGGTCGGGCGTATGTGGCGGCGATCCTGAAGAAGGTCGGCGGGGCCTTCAACATCTGCGCCGACGACGTCCTGGGCCCGCAGGAGCTGGCCGACATCGTCGACCACGGGCGCTACATCGAGATGCCGCCCGCCGTCGTGCGCGCCGGCCTCGTCGCCGCCCACAAGGCGGGCACCGTCCCCGCCGACGCCGGCTGGCTCGACATGGGCATGGAGGTCCCGCTCATGGACAACTCCCGCGCCGCCACCGAACTCGACTGGCGTCCGAGCTTCTCCGCCGCGGACGCCCTCGCCGAGCTGCTCGAGGGCATGATCGAGGGCCGCGGACTGCCCTCTCCCCCGCTGCGCCCCCGCGAGAAGGACGAGCGCCTCAATCCCGCCGCGGGTGAGCCCGCCGGGGAGGGCGCGGACGCCGGTGCCGGATCGGCCGCCGGCGGCGAGGAGAAGATCCCCGAGCACTACACGAAGGATCTGCTCGAGCTGTACCTCTCCGACCACCTCACCGGCGCGACCGCCGGGGTCAACCGCATCGAGCGGATGGCCGAGGAGTACGTCGACACCCCCATGTTCGCCGAGCTGTCCGCCGTCGCCGACGAGATCCGCTCCGACCGCGAGCTGCTGCGCAACATCATCGAGGACCTCGGCCTGGCCCGCAAGCCCTACCGGCAGGCCGTGGCCTGGGTCGGTGAGCGCGTCGGCCGCCTCAAGCTCAACGGCCGCGTCCTCGAGCGCTCCCCCATGACGATGCTGCTCGAGGCGGAGCTCATGCGCTCGGCGGTGAGCGGCAAGCTGGGTGGCTGGGAGACCCTCCGGGAGCACGCCGCCGGGCTCAACCTCGATCCGCAGGTGTTCGAGGACCTCATCGCCTCCTCCCACCGCCAGCTGGAGACGATGGAGAAGGTCCACGCCTACGCCCGCGAGCGCGCCCTGCGCGACAACCGCGAGACCTTCTGGGAGTGATGGGACATGCGAGCCGTCACCTGGCAGGGCAAGCGCAAGGTCAGCGTCGAGACGGTCCCGGACCCGGGGCTGCAGGCCGACACTGACGCCATGATCGAGGTCACCTCCACCGCCATCTGCGGCTCCGACCTCCACCTCTACGAGGTCCTCGGGCCCTTCATGGACCCCGGCGACATCATCGGCCACGAGCCCATGGGGCGGGTCGTCGAGGCGGGCAGCGCCTCGGGACTCGCCGTGGGCGACCGGGTGGTCGTCCCCTTCACCATCGCGTGCGGCCGGTGCTGGATGTGCGACCGGAAGCTGTACTCCCAGTGCGAGACCACGCAGGTCACCGGGCAGGGCACGGGCGCGCGCCTGTTCGGCTACTCCCGCCTCTACGGCTCCGTCCCCGGCGGCCAGGCGGAGTACCTGCGGGTGCCGCACGCCGACTTCGGGGCGATCCGGGTGGGTGAGGATCTGCCCGACCACCGCTACCTCTTCCTCAGCGACATCCTGCCCACCGCGTGGCAGGGCGTGCGCTACGCCGGGGTCGGCGAGGGCGACACGCTGGCCGTGTTCGGCCTCGGGCCCGTCGGCCAGATGGCGGCCCGCATCGGCGTCCACCTCGGTGCCCGCGTCTTCGGCATCGACCCGGTCCCGGAGCGCCGCGCCATGGCCCGCCGCCACGGGGTGGAGGTCCACGACATCGACTCCGACACCAACGACGCCATCCGCGACGCCACGCAGGGCCGCGGCCCCGACGGGGTCGTCGACGCCGTCGGCATGGAGGCCCACGGTTCACCCGTGGGCAAGGTCGCCCACACGGCCGTCGGACTGCTTCCCGACGCCGCCGCCCGCCCCCTCATGCAGACCGCCGGCATCGACCGCCTCGGCGCCCTGCACGCCTCTATCGACCTGGTCCGCCGCGGCGGCACCGTCTCCCTGTCGGGTGTGTACGGCGGGCAGGCCAGCCCGCTGCCGATGCTCACGCTCTTCGACAAACAGATCCAGGTGCGCATGGGACAGGCCAACGTCAAGGCGTGGATCGACGACCTGCTCCCCCTCGTGGAGGTTCCCTCCGACCCCCTCGGCGTCGACGACCTGGTCACCCACCGCCTGCCCCTCGAGTCCGCCCCGGAGGCCTACGAGATGTTCCAGAAGAAGACCGACGGCTGCGTCAAGGTCGTCCTCGACCCGAAGGAGTCCCGATGAGATTCTGGAGAGATGTCAGCGGCGAGATCACCGTCTCCCCGCTCCCCGCGCCGCTTATCGACGTCGCCGTCGTCGGCGCCGGCTTCACCGGCCTGACGACCGCCCTGCTCCTGGCCCGCACCGGCCGGCGGGTGGCCGTCGTCGAGGCCCGGCACGTCGGCGCCGGGGCCAGCGGCGCCACCACCGCCAAGACGAGCCTGCTGCAGAACACCCGGCTCACCGACCTCGCCGACCAGCACTCCCCCGAGGTCGCCGCCCAGTACCTGGCGGCCAACCGGCACGGCCTGGAGTGGCTGACGGAGTTCTGCACCGCCCACGACGT
>LSQX01228522.1_pt1 | contig 14693 bp, 13 predicted proteins | sample 654561 | NCBI WGS metagenome assembly LSQX01 (sample SAMN04489861, study PRJNA283612) | anaerobic digester metagenome | isolation source: 4 biogas reactors fed with cattle manure at either 37C or 55C with and... | place: Denmark: Kongens Lyngby | collected 2014
TTTGGGTAGTATGACCTGTCTTTGGTTGTTTCAAACAGGGAATCCAAGCTGTGCTCGTGACATATTATGTAAAACAAGGTAGCTCGTGGATAAATATTGGGTTGACACCCATAACAGAAAATTGCTATAATAGCTCCAGGCAAAAGCAAATTCCTATCTTTTGGAGAGTATGAAGATATAGATGAAGGAATGTGCACGGTTATTCAGGAAATGTGAAGGAGGGACAACATGATCATTTACCTGGAAGATTTTTTTGCCCCTGGACCTTCTTCAAGGCAGAGAAAGCACTACGAAGTGAAAGAAGGCATTACCGGTTACCGGGGAGCGTTTTTGGGGGGAGCCTTCCTGGCTGTCCTGGCCTTCCTGATCGCCAACCTGGGGATCAGCGCGCCCGCCGTAAAAAAAGCGGCTGAAACCGGCGATTAAAAAATGAAACCCCTTTGTTTAATATTTTCCGTGTAAAGAGGAAAAAGTAAAGACAACAGCCTCCACACAAAGGGGTTTTGTCCGTAGTGTTTACGACCAAAAGCGAGAAGCGGCAGCAATCCTTAACATCAGAGAAGCCTTCAACTTGTGGGATGTTTTGAATTCAAAGTACTTGGCGGTAGAACGGCTGCAAACCTGGAAGAACCTCGCCCATGACGCGGATCTGGTGATGATCCTCAAAAGAAGCCTTAAATCCCTCAAAGATAACATCGCCATTCTGGAAGACATGATGATAAAATTCTCCGTAAAGTCCCCCGATCAAAGCAGGAGTTTTAGTTCTTTTACTGGAGGGGAGAAGTATATAACCGATGAATTTATCGCCCTGGACATTTTTCTTTATTTGCAGGAACACATTGAAAACCTGTCCCGGGTGCTGCGATCGTCGACCACCAATGACGCCCTGCGAGCGACGTTTAAAAAAATGGCGCTGAAAACGATCGACGAATTAAACACGATGATCAATTACCTGACGCTCAAAGGCTGGTTGAGCACACCCCCCCTGTATCAACACATCCCTTATGAGGTCGATGAAAAGCTTGGGCTGCCCGAGGCGACCAATTTGTGGGATCAGCTGACCCTGCGCTATGACAATATAAAAACCACGGAGATTTTTCACGGCATTGTCCATGACCTGGATTTCAAAGCCATTTTGGGCACGGGCATAAAGATTCTCCAGAAACAAGCTCAGTTACTGGAAAAAGAGATCCGGCATTTCGGCCTTCCTCTGCCCAGAAAACCCTCAAAAATTTCGCTTACCCCTACCAATACCGAAATCCTGAGCGACGATTACATGTACAGGATACTGGCGAACGCTCTGCAGGGAGCGGCCATCATGCACGCGCAGGCCTATAAGGAAGCGGTAGTCAATAACCGCATTAGAGATTTGTTTAAACAGTTTCTGATCGAGGAACTTAACTTCATCGATAACTTAATCAAGTTCGGCAAACTTAAAGGCTGGTTTAGCCCGATACCCACGTACGGCCCCTAGGGACACAGGAGGGACACGGGGACGGTTCTCCTGTCCCACTCCTGTCCCACCTGCCGCGACCGGCTTATCTTTCAACGATAAACTCTTCCAGCAGCGCCAGCCCTTGCGGGAAATTCTCACGGACTGATGGAACCCACCGTATATTCCACGCCCCGCCGCCGGAGCGCTGCGATCGATTCACGGATTACCGCCGTTCCCGGCGTAAAAGTACTCTTTCGTATTTATTTTTCAGCAAACCTGAAGCTTGCATACTATAAAAATTTAGGATTTATTAGTAAACTTGAAATAGGATATCTGTTTACCTACGGGAGGGAGTCAGAGTTAGCACTACGATTGATCTGGCGGCAGCACCTGCCGCAGCCAGGTGAAAAAGGCTTCCCAGACCGCATCCAGGTGGGCGGAAAAGCGATGGTCCGCCCCTTCGATCAAGGCCAACTCTTTCGGCTCTTGAGCCGCCTGATAGAGCAGCCGGGCATCATCGGCAGGCACCACTTCGTCTGCGGTGCCGTGAATGAGCTGGAGCGGCCGCGGCGACAGCCTTGCCGCGCATTGCACCGGGTCGTGGCTCTGCAGATCATCAAAAAAGGCCTTGCGCACGTAAACGGTGGCCTCTCCCTCCGAGAGGGCGACCAGATCCTGCGGCGAGTCGCTTACCCCCGCCCCGGCGAAGCGGGCAAAGAGAGACCCCGGCCGGGCCGGCGCAGCCCAGGTCGAAACCGCCGCCAGCTCCCGGTCACCGGCAGCGTAACAGAGCACTGTCGTTCCTCCGAAACTGCGCCCATTTAAAACAATGCGCGCAAAGCCTTCTCCGCGGCACCATTCCACCACGGCGGCCAGGTCGTCAATCTGGCGCGAAAGGCTGATCTCTTCCCATACCCCCTCGCTCTCCCCGCAGCCGGTAAAATCGAAAAGCAGAGTGCCGCAACCCAGTTCCCGCAGCGCTTCACCCATCTCCAGGGCGCGGCCTCCCCCCTCTTTCGTCCCGGTAAACCCGTGGCAGGAGATCACCAGGGGAAACGCTTTTTCTTTCCCTTTAGCCCTGCCTCTGCGGGCCGCTTCCCCGCCGCCTTCCGGAACTGCCAGGAGCGCCGCCAGTTTCAGGCCGCGACTGTTTGTAATTGAAATTCGATGCCAGGCTGATGATTCGCTCACCCGTTTTCCCCCCTATAAAAATTGTCAGCGCCGCAGGCATCGGCTCACCCCCATAGTTCTTTCCAGCAAACAATTCAATGCCCGGATGCGATCTCCTTTTTTTAATACACCGGGAGGAAGGATATGGATTGTCATGCGAAAAGAAAAAAGCTCCGCAGAAAGGTAAGGCCGATTAGGGATACTTTAAAACAAGAGAATTTTTAACCGGCACTCTTCAAGCGGAGCAAAACAGAAGACCACACCGAAAGGCGGCGCTTCTTTTTTAAAAAAGCAAGTATGCCATGACACCAAGGCGGTTTAAATCAGCCCGAGCAGGCGGACTGCCTGCGCCACGGTGAAGCAGAGCACAATGCCGGTGGCGGTCGGCACCAGGAAAGCGGTTAAAGTCCATTTCAGGCTGCGGGTCTCCTTGTAAATGGTCAGCAAGGTGGTGGCGCAGGGAAAATGGTTTAGGGTAAAGAGCATGGTGCATAGCGCCGTAAGCCAGGTCCAGCCGTGCTCAACCAGCAGCAGACGCAGTTCTTCCAGGGTAGCCGGCTCGGTCATGGCACCGGTGGCCATGTAGCTCATGATGGCGATGGGGATCACAATTTCATTGGCCGGAAGGCCGAGCAAAAAAGCCATCAAGATATAGCCGTCCAGGCCGAGCAGGTAAGCAAAGGGCTGCAAGATCCCGGCGCCGCGATCGAGGAGGCTCGCCCCGCCCAGGTCAATATTGGCCGCGAGCCAGATCACCGCCCCCGCCGGAGCCGCCACCAGCACCGCCCGGCCGAGGACAAAAAGGGTGCGGTCGAGCAGCGAGCGGATCAAGATCTGGCCCACCAGGGGCTTGCGATAGGGGGGCAGTTCCAGGGTGAAGGAAGAGGGCAGCCCCTTCAGGATCGTTTTCGATAAGCACCGGGAAACGGCCAGGGTCATCAGGACCCCCGAGACTACCGCGCCCAATACGGCTGCGGCGGCGGCTGGCGTTTGCAAGGGGCCCGCGCCTCCCACCATAAAGATCAGCGCCAGGGAGATCAGGATCGGGAAACGGCCGTTGCAGGGGACAAAGTTATTGGTGAGCACGGCGATCAGCCTTTCGCGCGGCGAGTCGATAATGCGGCAGGAGATTACCCCGGCGGCATTGCAGCCGAACCCCATGCACATGGTCAGCGCCTGTTTGCCGTGGGCGCAGGCTTTCTTGAAGAAGTTATCCAGGTTAAAGGCGACGCGCGGCAGGTAGCCCAGGTCTTCCAACAAGGTGAAGATCGGGAAGAAGATTGCCATCGGCGGCAGCATCACCGAGACGACCCAGCCCAGGGTCCTGAAGACGCCGAGAACGAGGATGCCGTGCAGCCACGCCGGTGCTCCCGCCGCCAAGAGGGCGGCACCCAGGCGCTCCTCCGCCCAAAAAAAACCGGCAGCCAGCGCTTCCGACGGATAATTGGCACCGGCAATGGTGATCCAAAAAACGATCCCCAGGAGGGCAATCATCAATGGGATGCCGAATAAGCGAGAGGTCAGGAGGCGATCGAGCTTGCGGTCAAAATGCTGATATTCTCTGTGCTCCAAAGAGACGACACTTCTGCCGATCGCTTCCGCAGCGCCAACCAGGCTAGAAGCGATTTCATCCATCCAGATGCTTTGCTGCTGCGATCCCGCCAATAAAGGGCTCTGCTCCAGCCGGGCGGTGAGGGCGGCCAAATCCGGCGGTTCCAGCTCCAACTGCCGCCGCATCTGCTCCAGGAAAGGCGGACCCTGGTCGAGCAAGCGCAGCGCGACCCAGCGGCTGTTGATGCGGCCTTTTAAAGTCTCCCTGATCGATGGCTCAAGCAGCGATACCGCCCTTTCCACGGGAGCACTGTAGCGCGGCACCAGCGGCCTGAAGGGTGACCGGCCCGAAGCTACCATTAGGACGGCCTCTTTGAGCGCTTCCAGACCGTGGCTGTCGCGCGCATTGGTCCCAACGACGGGCACACCCAGGCATTCAGAAAGTCTCGGCAGGTCAATGCTAATTCTTTTTCGCTCCGCTTCGTCCATCAGGTTTACGCAAAGCACAACCCGGCCGGTTATCTCCAGCACCTGGAGAGCCAGGTTTAAATTCCGTTCCAGGCAGGTGGCATCGGCGACCACAACCACGGCATCCGGATGGCCAAAACAAATAAAATCGCGGGCCACTTCTTCTTCGGGTGAATTGGCCAGCAGCGAGTAGGTGCCGGGCAGATCCACAAGCGTGAAGCCGCAGCCCCGGTAGCGGTACCGGCCCCGGGCCCCGGTGACCGTTTTGCCGGGCCAGTTGCCCGTATGTTGATTTAAACCGGTTAGACTGTTGAATAAAGTGGTTTTCCCGGTGTTGGGATTGCCGGCCAGCGCCACAATCAGGTCACCGGGCACAGTTTTATCCAGGGCGCCCTTTCCCTGCGACAGGCCGGCCCCGGTAGACTGCCTCGTTAACCCCATCGCTTATCCCCCTGATGGTTTAGGCCAGGGATTCGACCAGTATTTTTGATGCTTCTTCCGAGCGCAGGGCGATCACCGCGCCGCGGATCCGGTAAGCGGTGGGATCTCCCGCCGGGCTTTTCAGAAGCACCTCCACGCAGGTATCGGCGATCAAGCCCAGATCCAGCATGCGCCGCCGGGAGATTCCTTGCAGCTTCAGCTCCCTCACCGCACCGCGGCGGCCGGGCGGAAGCTCGCTCAGGGGAATTAAAGGCTGAGCCATGCTTATGCCTCCCCGGACAGTCTATTTATTTCCGCTCCAATCATAAGTTAGTTACGGGAAAACGATTTGCCTTAAACTAATATATGGGGCTTTCCGGGGCGGTGCCACACCTGCCGCCGCAAGCCGGAGATAAGACGGGAGTAAAAAAAGAAAGGATGAGGGTTATGGAGAAAAGCTATTTAAATGAAGGGTTCCACACCTTCCGCAACTACCAGTTGCAAAAACGGGAGCAGGAGCAGAACAGCTCCCGGATGACAGCGAGCATGGAAGATTACCTGGAGATGATCTATCGCCATTGCCTAAAGGAGGGATTCGTCCGGACCAACCAGCTGGCCGGGCAATTGAATGTGCAGGCTTCATCGGTGACCAAGATCGTCCAGAAGCTGGCGGCACTGGGCCTGCTCGACTACCAAAAATACAGCGTCATCCAGTTGACGGATCAGGGCCGGGCTTTAGGCTGTTATTTGCTCAGCAGGCACCTGATCGTCGAAAATTTCCTGCGCATGATCGGGGTGGATAGCAACTGTCTCCTCAGGGACACTGAGATGATCGAGCACCAGTTGAGCAGCGACACCGTCCGCAAGATTCAGCAGCTTTATCACTTTTTAAAGGATAACCCCGCCGTATTAAAGCAGTTTAAAGAATACCAGGTCCGGCAGAACCAGGAAAAACCTGGTCACAATTACAAGGTGAGGCTCAAAAAGCACGCCGCCAAAACAGGCGATGATAAGGGGCAGGCAGGAGACTCCTGACCCGCTCAGAAAGTAAACTTATACTTCCCAATGACATGGGTTAAGGGGATACAGCCGATTTCCCGGCTGTCCCGGCTATGATTGCGGTTGTCGCCCATCACGAAAATATGCCCTTCCGGCACAACCACCGTGCCAAGGCTGTAATACTGCGCCGGTTCCTTGACGTAGGGTTCAATCAAGAGCTCTCCGTTGCGCATGATCCGGTCCTCCTCAAAAACGAGCACGTCCCCCGGCTTTCCGATCACGCGCTTAATCCAGTAATTTTGATCGGGTTTGAGCCCAAAGATGAACTGGGTGATCAGATTGCCGCGTATTGTTTCGAGCAGATCGTCAGACAACGTCCGCTTCCTCTCCACGCGGCTGTCGATCACAACAATATCGCCGTAACCGGGCACTCCGTTCAAGGTATGGATCAGCTTGCTGATAAACACCTTGTCTTGATCGTGCAGGGTCGATTCCATGGAGCGGCCTTCAACATAGGTCGGTTGAAAAACAAACATGGAGATCAAAAACGCAAGCACAAAGGCGATTGCCAGGTGTAACAGCCAACTGATAATCTCTCTGACCAGCCGCATTACTTGCCCCCGGAAGTAGCCCTTCTTTAAACAAGCCGCCAGCGTGCGATAGCATAGCATTGTAAAAAAGGCTCATAATAAACTGGTGCGCCTGGGAGGATTTGAACCCCCGACTAACGGATTAGAAGTCCGCTGCTCTATCCCCTGAGCTACAGGCGCACGCAGTGTTATTTTACTCTAAAAACCCTTAAAAATCAATGGCAGTTGGCGCATCGGATAATGTCAACCCATTGTAGGGTTTTAAGAACCCCACATCCAGCTCAGATCACTTTAAATTCATCTAAACCCTTGATTACCGTACAACCGGAAAGACCATTCACATCTTTTAACATCTTATCAATCAAAACAATAAACCCCACAAAAAAGCGTTATAGGTCCCGGCCGGAAGAACGGTGCCGTCCGGCAGGGGCCGCAGTTGCAGGCTGGATAACTTATACCCGGGGGCCAGCAGGCCCGATTCGGCAAGCGTCATGAAAGATACTGTTATAGGCGGTCTCGGACGAACCGTTGGAGTATCGAATAAAAAGTTCGTAAGTGCCGGCGCCCTGATTGGCGGCATGATCAACCGACAAACCGGAGCCGGGCTTTAAATAGCCGCTCCCTGTATACCCCCAGTATTCGTTGATCCGGTGACCTTGTATTTCTCCACAAATGCCTTAACACAGAATCTGGAACGCTCAGTACTGTGTATCCGGGCACTTAAGTTGTTTGTGTCCAGCCGGTATTTCTTGCGGAACTCTGAAGGAGTACTGCGGAAGAACAGCTTGAAGTATTTAATGAGATACTTGACATCCGAAAAGCCACATTCCAGGGCAATATCGATAATCCGCCTATCGGTGCTAAGCAGCAGCTTCGCCGCATCGGAGCATTTGCTGTAATGCAGCAATTCTTGAAAAGCATAACCATACTTATGCTTAATCTCCTGGCTTAAATGCTGTAAAGTGATGCCGGCCTCTGCGGCCAGCCGGCTGAGGCGCTGTGTTTCTGCCGGTTCAACGGCCACCTGAACCGCGATCTGCTTGAACCGCCTGACCTGCTTCTCGCTAAAGGGTATGGTCCCGAAACCCCCAGCGGAGAAAATCAAAGTTGTAGGTGAATTCAGCCAGTTTTTTCAGGACGAGTTTGTGCCGGCCGGGCTTTTCGTAATCCTGCAGCAGACTGGCCAGGCGATACCTGAGCTGTGCATATTTCTCCGGCGCCCTGGCCTCATGAACTGCAGAACAACAATAAAAATAGAAAAAGGCATCGGGTACAAACTTTTTTAAAAAATCCAGGGCTATGTGCACCGAAAGCACTTCATTATCAGCGTCGCTTTGGATCCAGTGCAGCTCACCGGGATTAACTGCGGCAATCTGATCTTCCTGCAGCTCCAGGTTTTCGTCTCCGATAGCAAACCGGACCGACCCCTTCAATACCACGACAATCTCCAGCGTATCGTGCCAGTGATAGGGATACTCTTCAATTCTGCCGGCCATTGATCGAACCGGTAAATTGTGATGAAACAGATTATTTCAGGACGCATCTTCGATAAGGTTTCCTGGCGAATCTTTGTTTTAGAAAATTATTCTAATTCACCATATTGCTCCTTCAATCCCGGCAAAAGCTCTCTGATGTTGATGGACTGTGCACCATGCGAGCTACTAGCATTGACATCCAACCGGGGATACGGTAAAATTTACACAGTAAAACTTGAGCAGTCGGATCTTTTTCAATATTCTAATTACTTAATTGTAAATTTTAAAAAAAGGTGGTTTTGAAATGGCAACAATCGAAGAGTACCAGGGCTATGGCAAGGAAATTGAAGAGATTTTAAGGCTAGATTCTTACCCAATCGCAGTAAAGATGCTTCAAAAAGAAGAGGAAATTCCAGCAGAAGCCGTAAGACCCAAAAGAGACCGCAATCAACATCTTGCCCAGTGTCAGGCTTTCTCTCTCTCGCGGCGTGATGGCCAAACCGTGGCCATGCTGAAGGAAGACCACTGGTGTTACGCTCCGGTAATCGGTTACGGCCTGGTTGAACAACCCGAATTTTTTAAAAAAGGGGGATTATACAGTCCCCATATCGGGGATGACCCGGAAATAGCAGAGGCTTTGGGAGAGACCGGTTCGAAGTTCCTCGGTCATTTCCTTGAAAAGCCTGAACTGGCGAAGAATATGACATTTCCATGCCTTGAGGCCGGAAAGTATATCGGCTGTCTCACTGCACCCTTAAGCAAGACAAGCTTTGAGCCGGATGCGGTTTTCATTTATTCAAACAACGCGCAGCTCAGGAATATCCTGATGGCCATCAAATATAAAGAAGGCATTCATGTAAAATCCGAATTTGATCCCATCGACTCCTGTATCTACTCCCTCGTTCCTCTAATTGAAGGTAAACAAAACTATATCATCACGATTCCCGATCCCGGCGAACAGGAACGGGCGCTGACTGATGAAAATAAAATTATTTTTTCGCTGACAAAGGATAAAGTAAAACCCCTGGTAGAGGGCTTAAGGCACTATGAAGAGATTAAGCTCGGCTATACCCATCTAACCAAGCTCATGCAGGCTGATTTCGAACAGCCTAAATTCTACCAGGTTCTGTTCAAAAGATGGGGCATTATTTAACTAGCAGGAAATACCTGAATTAATCCCGAATTAGCTCATTAATAATCAAAAGGTATCAAAGCGTTATATTGAGAAAGGCAAATTTATGACATGGAGAGAAGGCTGCAATCCAATTATTTCCACAGGGATTGCGGCTTTCTTTTCTCCTCTCGTGCCGTCAATTAAGGAATGAGTAGTGTTTATGAACAACCGCCATCAAAAAAATTTTACTTAAGGCCATTAAAACACCTGGCTTCTCATTTAGGCGACCTCCTCCGGAGAGAGTTATGGCTCAAGATCCTGTTAGGCCTGTTCCTTGGCCTGGGGGTGGGTATTGCTCTATCTCCACACGCAAACCTGGTCAGCCCGGACACAGCCGCCGTGATCGGCAAATGGCTGGCACTTCCGGGGAACATTTTTTTAGGGCTCATTCAGATGATTGTAGTTCCCCTGGTAGTAGCATCCATAATCCGCGGCATGGCCGCCATCGAGGACCTGGAACAGCTGCGCCGGCTCGGCCTGCGGGTTATTGCTTATTTTATCACCACGACCATACTGGCGGTGATGATCGGTATTGGGGTGACCGCTATTATACAGCCGGGCAAGTTAATCGAGCAGCCCGCGGGCACCGCGATTGAAGAAACAATACCCCCCACAGCGGGGGAAGCTTTTCCCGAGGCACTGAACCTGGAAACCATTCCGGATATCGCCATCAACCTGCTTCCGCAAAATCCCCTGGCGGCCATGGTGGAACGGGAGATGCTGCCGGTTATTATCTTCGCTGTATTGATCGGTTTAGCCCTTGTAACCCTGGCGCCTCGCCAGGCCAAGCCTTTGCTGGACTTACTGGGCTCCCTGCAGGAAGTGTGTATGACCGTGGTGCGCTGGGCCATGCGCCTGGCCCCTCTGGCCGTTTTTGGCTTGCTGGCCCAGATCACCATCAAGGTAGGCCTGGAAGCCTTGCTGGGCATGGCCGCCTACGTGGGCACAGTTTTGCTGGGGCTGCTGCTCATGCTCTGTGTCTACCTGCTCATAGTCTGTCTGGTTTCCCGCAAAAATCCCCTTGCTTTTTTAAAAGCGGTGCGCGAAGCACAGCTTCTGGCGTTTTCCACCTCCAGCTCTGCGGCGGTGCTCCCCCTATCCATACAGACAGCTACAGAGAGATTAAAGGTCCGCCCCTCCTTTTCAGAGTTTGTAATCCCCCTGGGGGCCACCATTAACATGGACGGCACGGCAATTTACCAGGCCGCCTCCACCGTGTTTCTCGCGCAAGTTTTTGGAACAGACCTGGGACTAACAGCTTTAATCATCATTGTGCTCACGACTACGGCGGCTTCCATCGGAGCGCCGGCCACTCCCGGCATGGGGATCGTCATTCTGACCATGGTGCTGAAAAGTGTCGGCATACCCCCTGCCGGGATCGCGCTTATTCTCGGCGTGGAGCGAATTCTGGATATGAGCCGGACGGTAATCAACGTTACGGGAGACATGACCGCCGCCCTGGTGATGGAACACTGGGCTGGCAGCAGCGAAAGGTCCTCTAAACAGTTAACCGGCGGCGCATCGCCTCGATGAAAAAGCGTTCCAGGCGCAGCGGCAGCAGGTCCGGCTCAGGGAAATAGCGGCAACCGGATGAATCTTCTCCGGCGGGCAGCGGCACCGTTACTTTCCGCTTCCCGTCCCAGTGGCAGGCAGCCATGACTAGCCTGCCGCCTTGCCTCAGGATCTCCGCCTGGCGCTTGGCTTCGGCGTTCAAGGTCTCTTCTACGGCGCAGAACGAGTGCAAATTTCTCACCTCGGTCCTGGTGCCCGTTTCCTGCGAACCGGCCGGCCGAAGGGAGATGCCGGCGTCACAGCGCAGCACCCCCTGCTCCGGCTTCACTGCCGCGATACCGGCCTCAAGCAATACGGCGTGCAGCTTCTCCAGAAAGAGACACGCTTCCCTGCCGCTGCGCAGCTCAGGTTTGGTCACGATTTTCAAAAGCGGGATTCCGGCCCGGTTGTAGTCAACCAGCACAGAAGCCCCATCACCGCCGCGCACCAGCCTGCCCGCCTCTTCCTCCAGGCACACCCGCTCCAGCTTAATCCGGCGGCTGCCGTCCGGGAAATCCAGCTCCAGACTGCCGCCCAGGGCCAGCGGGTGATCGCACTGCACAATCCGGTAGCCTTTCGGCAGGCGGGGAGAAAAACAGGTTTTGCGGTCAAAGCGGCATTCTTGCTGCACGGTGCCGCCCAGGGCCAGCGCCGCCATGACGGCAAATTCGACGGCTCTCCGGTTTAACCGCGGCAGTGCCCCGGGGAGCCCCAGGCAAACAGGGCAGCAGTTCGTGTTCGGTTCAGCGCCGCCTGCGGTGCTGCAGCCGCAGAAAAGCTTGGACCGGGTCGGCAGCGCCACATATATTTCCAGCCCGATGACGGTCTCGTATTCCACCTTTAAAACCTCCTGTCGCGGCAATTTGAGGATAGGCCTCTGAAACATTTTAATCCCTGGCCCAAGCGGGATCAATAGCGCCGGCCAACAGCTTTTTTTCTTGTCAAGCAACCGGAGTAGTTCTATAATACATTTTAAAAGTTTTATCCCGGATTTAATTGATTCCGGAAAGGCAGGTGGTTCTAGATGAAAGCACTGGTTGTGCTTGAAGACGGTTTTAGCCTGGCAGGAGAATGCTTTGCCGGCAGGGGGACGGTTTTCGGTGAAGTTGTTTTTAACACCGGCATGAGCGGTTACCAGGAGATGATTACGGATCCTTCGTACAAGGGTCAGATTTTGACCCTTACCTACCCGCTGATCGGAAATTACGGTGTGAACGATGAAGACGCAGAGTCGGCCTCCCCTCAGGTGGAGGCCTTATTAGTGAAAGAATGCTGCCGCCGGCCGTATAACCGCAGGGCTAAGGAAAGCCTGGACAGATACCTTAATCGGCACGGGATCATCGGCGTGGAGGGAATTGATACCCGCTCCTTGACCCTGCACCTGCGCAGTGCAGGCACCTTGAAAGGCGCCATATCCACGGAGGCGGAGTCGCGGGAGGAGCTGCTGGCCCGGCTCAAAGCCCACACGTTCAACGAGGCCGGGCTGGTGGAGCAGGTTAGCTGCCGCTTCCCTTACCGCTGGGAAGAAGGGCAGCAGGAGCAAGGCGGCGGCACCGGAACCGGCCCGCATGTCGTTGTCTACGATTTCGGGGTCAGATACGGCATTTTGCGCAGCCTGGCTAGGCGCGGCTGCCGCGTCACCGTTGTTCCCGCCGCCACCGGGGCCCGGGAAGTATTGGCCATGGAGCCCGGCGGGATTGTCCTCTCCAACGGCCCGGGAGACCCGGCCCATCTGGCCGGCCTGCTGCCCGAGATCCGCGCTCTCCTGGACCGGGTGCCCCTGTTCGGGATCGGCCTGGGCCACCAGTTGCTCGGCCTGGCCCTCGGCGGCAAGACCTATAAGCTGCCCTTCGGCCATCGCGGTGCCAACCAGCCGGTGCGCGAACTGGCCGGGGGGCGGGTCCTGATCACCGCCCAGAACCACGGCTACTGCGTCCGGCTGGATGACTTGCCGGTAGGCACCAGGGCGACTCACATCAACTTAAACGACGGCACCCTGGAAGGGATGGAAAACAGCTCGCTGCAGTGCTTTTCCGTGCAGTTCCACCCGGAAAGCTGCGCCGGGCCGCAGGATGCCACATCGCCTTTCGATCAATTTAACAGCATGATGCTGCACGGAAAGGAGAGCCGCTCCTGATGCCAAAGCGTAAAGATATTAATAAAATCCTGATCATCGGCTCCGGGCCCATCGTGATCGGACAGGCCTGCGAATTCGATTACTCGGGAACCCAGGCTTGCCAGGCGCTGTTCGAAGAAGGTTACGAGGTGGTCCTGATCAACAGCAACCCGGCCACCATCATGACCGACCCCGAACTGGCGGATCGGACCTACATCGAACCGCTTACCGCCGAGACGGCGGCGCGGGTGATCGAAAAGGAGCGTCCCCAGGCGCTGCTACCCACCCTGGGCGGGCAGACCGCCTTGAACCTCGGCGTGGAGCTCGCCAACAGCGGGGTGCTTGAACGATTCGGCGTGGAGTTGATCGGCGCCGATCAGGAGGTGATCAGGCGGGCCGAAGACCGGGAACTCTTTAAAGAGGCCATGGCCCGGGCGGGTCTGGAGGTGGCCAGGAGCATGCACCTGGGGAGCGTGCCGGAGGCGCTCCGCTTTGCGGAAGAGAACGGCTACCCGGTGGTGATCAGGCCTTCATTTACCCTGGGCGGCGCCGGAGGCGGGGTCGCCAGCAACCGCAAAGAGCTTGAAAAAATGGTCGCCGCGGGCCTCGCCATGAGCCCCATCAGGCGCGTCCTGCTGGAAGAATCGCTGCTTGGCTGGCAGGAAATCGAAATGGAAGTGATGCGCGACCGCCATGACAACGTCATCGTGGTCTGTTCCATTGAAAACATGGACCCCATGGGAGTCCACACCGGTGAGAGCATCACCGTCGCCCCGATCCAAACCCTAACCGATTACGATTACCGGCAGCTCCGCGACGCCTCTTTCCGGGCGCTGCGCGCCATCGGGCTTGAGAGCGGCGGCTGCAACATCCAGTTTGCCCTCGAACCGGCCACCGGCAGAACCGTGATCGTGGAGATGAACCCGCGGGTATCGCGTTCATCAGCGCTGGCTTCCAAGGCGACCGGCTTCCCCATCGCCAAGATCGCGGCAAAGCTGGCCGTCGGCTATACCCTGGACGAGCTGACCAACGACATTACGCGGAAAACGCCGGCCTCCTTTGAACCTGCCGTTGATTACTGCGTCGTCAAAATACCGCGCTGGGATTTCGCCAGGTTTCCCGGTGCCGATCAAACCCTGACCACCAGGATGAAGTCGGTGGGCGAAGTGATGAGCATCGGGCGGACATTTAAGGAGGCGCTGCAAAAGGCGCTGCGCTCGCTTGAAGAGGGATTTGACGGCCTGGTGGAAGGAAAGGGCTTGAGGGGGCTCACCGGTCCGGCCGCCCGGGAGAAATTGGCCGGGCTGCTGAAGGTGCCGCAGCCGGAGCGCATCTTCCATATCGCCGATGCCTACCGTGCCGGCTTTGCTACCGCCGAGATTGCCGCCTTGACCGGCATCAACGGCTGGTTCCTGGAGCAGATTGAACAGATCGTCACCCTTGAGCAAAAACTAGCCCGCGGCTATCGCTCTTGCCTCAAGCAGGCGAAGGCCTGGGGATTTTCAGACCGCCGCATCGCCGCCCTCTCCGGCGAAGCGGAAGATGATATCCGCCGGACGCGGCGGCAGCTTAAGTTCAACCCCATCTACCGCCGGGTCGATACCTGCGCCGGTGAATTCGAGGCCTATACCCCCTATTTCTATTCCACCTACGAAGGCGGGGAGAGCGGCGCCAGCGAAGCCACTCCCATGGGGGGCGGCAAGGGCAAGGTCATTATTCTCGGCAGCGGCCCCAACCGCATCGG
>LSQX01166671.1_pt1 | contig 14692 bp, 6 predicted proteins | sample 654561 | NCBI WGS metagenome assembly LSQX01 (sample SAMN04489861, study PRJNA283612) | anaerobic digester metagenome | isolation source: 4 biogas reactors fed with cattle manure at either 37C or 55C with and... | place: Denmark: Kongens Lyngby | collected 2014
GACAAGGTGTAGAGACAAGGTGTGGAGGCAAGGTGTGCCATCGGGCGGCGAAAGGGCAGCGCAGCGCTTTTACCCTCTAAATTGCGAGCCACTGTGTGGTCGCAATAACTGCCACTGCCTACTGCCACTGCCTACTGCTACTGCCGCCCCCGCCGCCACCGGCGGCGGCCCTGCCCCTCCGCGCGCCGCCACCGCGCGGCGCAAACTATTTGCGCCGCGCCCCCGTTATGGCATAACTCTTGCATTGTTCTACTGCTGTTTTCCCCCAGAACCTTGCCGCCGTTGCGGCCGGAGATAACATGAACACCAAGACTGATTTGACCGAAACCCAGCCCGCCACCCAGAACGACCTTGCCCAGATCCGTGAAATCCACGAAATCTATACCAGGATGAAGGAGCAGTTGGGGCGTGTGATCGTCGGTCAGTCGAACGTCATAGACGAAGTCCTCATGGCCATCTTCAGCCGCGGCCACGCGCTGCTCGTCGGCGTGCCCGGTCTGGCCAAGACGCTGCTCATCAGCACCATCGCGCAGGTGCTTGACCTGGCCTTCAAGCGTATCCAGTTCACGCCCGACCTGATGCCTTCCGATATCACCGGCACCGACGTGCTGCACGAGGACCGCGCCACCGGACGCCGCGAGTTCCGCTTTGTCAAGGGACCGGTCTTCGCCAACCTGCTGCTGGCCGACGAGATCAACCGCACGCCACCCAAGACGCAGGCCGCGCTGCTCGAGGCCATGCAGGAGCACCACGTCACCGTCGGCGACAAGACCTATCCGCTGCCGGAGCCTTTCTTCGTGCTGGCCACGCAGAACCCGATCGAGCAGGAGGGCACCTATCCCCTGCCCGAGGCGCAGCTCGACCGCTTCATGTTCAACATCGTCGTGGACTACCCCTCGCGCGATGAGGAGGCCCGCATCATCCGCCAGGTGACCTCGCTGCAGGAGCCGACGCTGGAGACCTGCCTCGACGCCGCCAAGATGCTCGAGCTGCAGCAGGCCATCCGTCGCGTGCCGGTGGCCGACCACGTCATCGCCTTCGCCAACGACCTCGCCCGCGCCACGCGTCCCAACTCGGAAGAGGCGCCGGACTTCGTGCGCGAGATGGTGGCCTGGGGCGCCGGACCGCGTGCCGGCATCTACCTGATCACGGCGGCCAAGGCCCGCGCCGTGCTGCAGGGGCGCTACCACGCCACCACGGTCGACGTCGCCCAGGTCGCCCTGCCGGTACTGCGCCACCGCGTCCTGACCACCTTCAATGCCGAGGCGGCCGGCGTCACGAGCGACCAGATCGTGAAGCGTCTGCTGGAGAAGATGCGTCCCACCGAGGAGATCCGGCTGTAGGACGCCCCAGGCATGTCTACTCCCGGCTACATGCGCCTGCTCCCGCCCGAGAGCGTGCGGGCCATCGGGCGCTTCGAACTATTGGCGCGCGGCCCCATGGAGGGCTTTATCACGGGGCGCCACAAGAGTCCGCACAAGGGCTTCTCGGTCGAGTTCGCCGAGCACCGCGCCTACGCGGCGGGCGACGATCTGCGCACCCTCGACTGGCGCGTCCTGGCGCGCACCGACAGGCTCTACGTCAAGCAGTACATTGAAGAGACCAACATGCGCGCCACGGTGCTGCTCGACGCCTCCGGCTCGATGGCCTACCGCGGCGAGGCGGCGGCACCCTTCAACGGCCGCCCGCTCTCGAAGTTCGACTATGCGCAGTATATCGCCGCCGCCCTGACATACCTGCTGATCGGACAACAGGACGCAGTGGGGCTGGTCACCTTTGATACAAAAACACGCACCTATCTGCCCGCACGCGCCCGCCCCAGCCAGGTGCGGCTAGTGCTGGAGGAGATCGACCGTACCGAACCGTGCGGCGAGACCAGCGTGGCCGAGGTCTTCCACACCATCGCCGAGCGCATCCCGCGCCGCGGAATGGTGATCATCCTCAGCGACCTCTTCGACGACCCGCGGCACCTGACCGAGGCCCTCTACCACTTCCGCCACCGCCGCCACGATGTGGTGCTGATGCACATCATGGCCGACGAGGAGCTCACCTTCCCCTTCTCCAGCTTCAGCGAGTTCCGCGACCTCGAGCGCCCCGGCCAGCGCGTCAACCTCGACCCGCGCTCGATCCGCGCCAACTACCTCGAGCGCGTGCGCGCCTTCCTCCGCGAGATCACGGCCGAGTGCGACCGCCTCAAGATCGACTACGTACACCTCAACACCCGGCGCCCCTACGACCTGGCCCTGGCCGAGTACCTGCGCGCGCGCCATACGCCCCGGTGATATCGCATGCTCTTCCTGCATCCATGGCTGCTTCTGGGGCTGACGGGCATCGGCGTGCCCATCGTCCTGCACCTCTTCAACCGCCGCAAGTCGCGCACCTCCGACTGGGGCGCCATGCGCTTCCTCGAGGAGAGCATCAACCAGCGCCGCCGACGCGTGCTGCTGGAGGAGATTCTCCTGCTGGTGACGCGCTGCCTGATCCTGGCCTGCGCCGCGCTGATCTTCGCGCGCCCATTCCTGGCAGGCCACGCCTCGGTCTCCGGCCTTGCCGTGCTGACCACCGCCCTGCTGGCCATCATCGCCGCCGCCGTCGGCGTGGCCATCTGGAACGAGCGCGTCTGGCGCCGCCGCCTCTGGATCACCGCCGCCTGTCTGGCCCTGCTGGCGGTTGTCGCCGTGCTGGGCGAGAGCTGGAACGGCTGGCGCCGCTTCGGACGCAGCGGCACACGCGACATCGCGATCATCCTCGACGGCTCCTCCTCCATGACGCTGGAGGTGGACGGCCTCTCCAACTTCGCGCGCGCCGTGAAGGAGGCCCAGGCCGTCATCGAGTCCGCCCCGCGCGCCTGCGCCTTCACGCTCATCATCGGCGGCACCGTGCCGCACGCCCTCACCCCCGCCCCCGTGACCGACCGCAAGCACCTGCTGCGGCTGCTGGACGACGCCGTACCGGACCAGGGCACCTTCCATGCCCTCGACGCCCTCGCGCTGGCCGTCACCTCGCTCGCCCGCGGCAGCCACGGCAACAAGCAGATCCTCGTCATCGGCGACGGCCAGTCGGTCGGCTGGCAGCTCGGCGAGACCGAGGTCTGGAGCTATCTCGGCGCGCTCCTCGAACGCCTGCCCACCCAGCCGCGCATCGTCTGGCGCACCCTCGAGATGCCCGGCGGCATCCGCAACCTGACCGTCGCGGACCTCGCCTTCTCGCGCCAGGTCATCGGCACCGACCGCGAGGTGCGCATAGATGTCACCATCGCCAACAACGGCGGCGAGTCGGCCACGGCCCAGGCTCTGCGCCTGACGGCCGGCGACCGCACCTATACCGACACCAGCATCGGACAGCTCCAGCCCGGCGAGATGCGCGTGGTCTCGTTCCGCCACCGCTTCACGCGCACCGGCACGCAGCCGGTGACCGCCACGCTCGATATCAACGACGAGATGCCCTCGGACAACACCACCACGCGCATCGCCCCCGTGCGCGGCTCCCTGCGCGTGCTGGTGGTCGAAGGCGGGCGCGCCCCCCGCCTGGCCGAGCGCCCCGGCGCCTTTGTCGCACTGGCGCTCTCGCCGTCGCAGACGCTCCTCGACCGCGCCGCCGCGCGCGAGGCCGACCCCAGGGCCCAGCCGAAGGCACAACCACCCAGCCCGCCGCCGAAGGGCTTCGTCGTGCCGGAACTCATCACGCTACCCGACTTCATCGCCCGCGAGCGTCTCGACGACTTCGCCGCCGTCATCCTGGCCGATGTGCCGCGCATGCCCTCCAATACCGCCGCGCGCCTGCTGCAGTTCGTCGAGCGCGGCGGCGGCCTGCTCGCGCTCCACGGATCGCGCAGCGACTCCGCCTTCTACAACGGCTGGCAGACCCAGGAGCAGCACCCCGTCATGCCGCTGGCGCTCGACGAGGCCGGACTCACCCCGGCCGTCCGGGAGCCGGTCATGGTGGACACGCTCTCCATCATTCACCCTGCACTGCAGCCGCTCGCGCCCGATAGCGACATCGCCACGACCGGCTTCATCCGCCACTGGCCCGCCACCGCGGCCTCGGCCCGCACGCGCATCGGCGCCCGCCTCTTCAACGGCCAGCCGCTGCTGGCCGACCACACCGTCGGCAAGGGGCGCATCCTGCAATGGACGGCGCCGGTCGATCCCGCCGCCGGCAACCTCGTCTCGCGCCAGTCCTTCCTGCCGCTGATGCACGAGCTGGTCTACTACCTTGCCAGCCCCGTCGTCCCCGACCTCAACCTGCCGCCCATGCGCGGCGCCACGCTCTCCCTCGGCAGCGGCCAGAGCGAGGCCGGCGAGACCAGCGAAAACGGCCTGCGCGCCCTCTACTACCGCGGCACCGAGCAGCGCGAGGCGCTGCTGGCGCGCACCGACCCGCAGATCAACTTCAACTGGGGCCAGAAAGGCCCCGCCCCCGGCCTGCCTGCCGGTAGTTTTAATACCGTCTGGACCGGCTCGCTCAAGGTGCCTGTTTCGGGACGCTACCGCCTCTTCACCCGCGCCGAGGGCGACATGACCGTCCAGATCGACGCCGGCCTCGACAGCCGCGCCCGCGCGGCCTCCAGCCTGCGCATTGACCTCGACGCCACCCGCCGCCACGACCTTGTCGTGCGCTACACCTCGGTCAAGAACCGCGCCTCGGCCAATCTCCTGTGGGAGGGCCCCGGCATCGGTGCCCGGCATGTTCCGGCCACCGCCCTCTCGCCCGTCCGCGTCCGCAGCGACGGCTGGAGCGAGACGCACGAGACACGCGTATACCCGCCCAGGGGCGAGCCGCTGGAGGCGCTGCTGCAGCAGTCGCAGGACACCCTGGCGCTCCACATACCGCACCGCCTGACCCCCGGACTCTACCGCGCCGAGGTTCCCGCTGTGTGGGTACCGCTCTTCAGGGATCTCGCCGTGGTCTCCAACGGCATGGCGCAGATCACCTTCTGCGTCGCCACGGACGGCAACGAGAGCCGCCTCGCCACCGTCACACCGGATGAGGCCGCCTTCACGCGCCGCTATGCCGACCTCGTGCTGGCCGCCACGGCGGACGAGATGCACCGCGCCCTCGGCGGCGGTGCCACCGGACGCGAACTCTGGCGTCCCCTCGCCGTGGCCCTCTTCTTCCTGCTGCTGGCCGAGACGATCCTGACCCGCTGGATCGCCATCCAGCGCAAGACCGGCGCCGAGGCCCTGCCGGTCTTCGATGAGCCCGCCGGCCCCTCCGCCGCCTCGTTCCGCGCCACGATGGGCACCCTGAACAGGAGTCAACCATGAACCCCGGCCTTCCCCGAACTGACCTGCTTCCGGCCGGCGTCCCCACCCTGCTGATCCTGCTGATGACGCTGGCGGCGGTCGGCCTCTGGCTGCTTGTCCGCCGCATCACGCGCCGCGACCGCACGCGCCTACCGCGGCATGTGGTGGTGGCGCTGCGCATGGTGCTGGCCGCCATGGCCGCCTGGTGCGCCATCCAACTGCTGGGCCGCACCGTCGTCTTCGGCTGCAACTGGCCCGTCTGGGGCGCCGCCGCCGTCCTCGGCTTCGCCGTCGAGGGAATGGCCGCCGCCTACGACCACGAGCGCCGCCTGGCCGGCAGAACTGCCGGCCCCATCCTGGTCGTGCTGCGCGCGCTGGCGCTGATTATCGTGGCGCTGATCATCCTGCAGCCCACGCTCATCCGTACCGTCACGCGCCGCATCGAGCGCTGCGTCGCGCTGCTGCTGGACGACTCCGACTCCATGCGCTTCGACGACACCTCCTGGAACACCAGCGAGCGCCTGGCCCTGGCGCGCCAGTTCGGCCTGCTGAAGACGCGCGAGCTGAAGCTGCCGGCCCTCGAGCCGCTGACCACCCTGCCGCCGCGCCTGCGCCCCTGGGCCGCCGCCGAACTGGCCGACACCCGCGCGCCAGCCGCCTTGCGCGAGCTGCTGGACGAGGGCGAGCGTCACGCCAGGGCGCTCGATGGGCAACTTAACGACGACCCGTTTGAAAAGACCACCAACGCCCCGCTGCTGACCTTGCAGCGGCATGTCCGCAACACCCTGCTGCCGGCCTTTGCCGAGGCGCAGGCGGCCCGCCGCTCCCGCAGGCTCGACCAGGCCATGCTGCTGCGTCTGCAGGATGCCCTCGACATGGTGGCCACGCTGGCACCCGACGCGCGGCAGGCGGCCGACGAGCAGGTCTGGCTCGCGCTGGACGAGGCACGCCGCGCGGCCGTGGATGCCGCCTGCACCACCAACCGCGCCACGGTCGCCGGCCGTCTGCTGCTGGAGCCGCTGCCGGACGAGCGCCACTCGCTGCTGGCCGCCCTCGCGCGCCGCTACGATATCAGGACCTACCGCCTCGGACGTGGCCTGCAACCCCTGCCCCTCGCCGCCGACGCCACCCCGGATGTGCTGGCCACCAACCTGCCCGCCCTGCCGGACGACGACGTGCAGCAGGCCTTCCGCTCCGCCACCGACTACGCCACCGCCCTCGAGCAGGTCATGCAGGAGATCCCCTCCGAGAAGCTCGCCGGCGTGCTGATGCTCACCGATGGCCGCCACAACGGCGACACCGCCCTCGAGCCGGTCGCCCGCCGCCTCGGCGCGCAGGAGGTGCCCGTCAGCACCCTGCTCGTCGGCAGTACCGAAGCCCCGCTCGATCTGGCCCTCGCCGACATCGTGGCGCCGGAGTCGGTCTATCTCGGCGACAAGGTGCGCCTGCGCACGCAATTCACCGCCACCGGCGCCGCCGGCAGGCAGGCGCGCATCCGCCTGCTGCACGACGGCGAGAAGGTGGATGAGACCCTTGTGACCATCGCCACCGCCGACGAGCAGCGCGAAATCCGCCTCTCGCACCTGCCGGGCACCAACGGCCTGGCGCGCTACACGGTCGAGGCCGAACTCCTCGAGGGCGAGCGCTTCCCCTCCAACAACGTCTGGCATGTGGATGTCGCCATCAGCGACGACCGCACCCACGTGCTGCTGCTGGACGACTATCCGCGCTGGGATTTCCGCTATCTGCGCAACCTCTTCCACGGACGCGACAAGTCGGTACACCTGCAATATGTCCTGCAGCACCCCGACCGCATCGCGGATATCAACCCCACCAACACCCTGCCCGCCGCCTCGGCCTCGCGCCCCTTCGGCGAGTCGGAGGCCGGCGCCCTGCCCGAATCGCGCGAGGCGTGGCGCGAGTTCGACGCCATCATCCTCGGCGACCTCGACGACACCGTCCTGACACCCGAGGTGGCCGGGATCATCCGCGAATGCGTGGCCGACCGCGGCGCGCTGCTGGTCATCACCGCCGGCCCGCGCGCCATGCCGCACGCCTTCGCACCCGACTCGCCGCTGGCCGAGATGCTGCCCTTCCACATCACGCCGCGCGCGGAGCCGGAAGCCTTCTGGACGCCGCCCGAGTCGGCCTTCCGCGTCGTCCTCACGCCCGCCGGCCTCAACCATCCGGTGATGCAGCAGTCCGCCAGCCCCACCGAAAACGAGTCCATCTGGCAGAAGCTGCCCCCCTTCACCTGGCGCCTGCCGCTCAAGGCCGTCAAGCCCGGTGCCGAAGTGCTGGCCTACGCGCGCCCGGAGGACGAGGCGCCCGCCGTCACCACCGCCACCACGCTGCTCAACGCCGTCGAGCAGATGCGCGCCGAGAAGCTCAGGCAGGAGCAGCACGCCCTGGTGGTGGTCCAGCCCTTCGGCCGCGGCAAGGTGGTGGCGCTGGCTACCGACCAGTCGTGGCGTCTGCGCTACCGCGTGGGCGACACCCTGCACCACCGCTTCTGGGGGCAGATCATCCGCTGGGGTCTCGGCGAGCGCCTGCGCGACGGCACACCGCAGTTGCGCGTGGGCACCGACCGCATCGTCTATGCCCCCAACGAGCCCATCCGCCTCGTGGCCCGCGTGCTCGACGAGGAGTTCGCCGCCGTCAACAACGCCCGCCTGATGGCCACGCTGCAGCAGACTACCGAGGGCGCCACCGGCGAGATCGCCCGCCTCACCCTGGAGTACCGTCCCGACTCGCAGGGCCTCTACGAGGTGGCGCTGCCGCCCCGTGCCGAGGCCGGCCACTACCAGGTGACGGTCGAGCGGCTCGACGCCGCGCGTGGCGCCACGGCACCGGTGACGACCCGTTTCCGCGTGGTCACCTCGCGCCGTCCAGTGGAGATGGCGCGCGTCAACGCCACACGTGAATTTGCCGATGGCCTCGCACGTTGGAGCGGTGGCCGTGTTGCAGGACCGGCCGAGGCCGCCGCGCTGGCTGAAGCCTTCGGCGAAGGGAGCCGCACCGTGCGCGAGCCGCTCGAGATCCCGCTCTGGGACCGCCCCTGGCTCTACCTGCTGCTGGTGGCGCTCGTGATGTCCGAATGGATCCTGCGTAAAACGAGAGGTCTAGCATGAGTCCGCCCTTTGTACCGGCAGAAGATGTAGTTCTGCCCCCGCAGCTTACCTCGCGGCTGCGTAGCCTGATCCGCCGTGTGCGCCTTCTCCAGACGGCCCGCGGCTGCGCGCTGACGCTGGCCGTCGCGCTGACCGCCCTGCTGCTCAACATGGCCGTGGATGCCGCGGTCATGATCCCCTCGGACAACTTCCGCTGGGTGCTCACCCTCGCCGGTGTCCTCTTCACCGTCACCACCGCCTGGGCCACCCTCGTGCGCCCCCTGCGCCAGCCGCTCTCGCTGGTACGCATGGCCCGCGTGCTCGAGACCCGCTATCCCCAGCTCCAGGAACGCATCAGCTCGGTCCTCGAGCTGCTCTCCATGGGCGACGCGGCCGCCCTGATCGGCTCGCAGCAACTGATCGACCTGCTGGCGCGCGAGGCGCGCCTCGACCTGGCCCGCTTCTCGCCGCGCCAGGAGTTCAAGAGCGATAGCCAGCGTCCCGCGCTCATTGCCGCCGGTGCCGTGCTGCTGATCCTCGTCATCCTGCTGCTGATCTGGCCGCGCCAGACTACCCTGCTGCTCAAGCGCGCCGTGGCGCCCCACCGCTCCTACGACAACCTGCACGCCGCCAGCATGACCGTCGAGCCCGGCAACACGCGCCTGATGGCCGGCCACCCGCTCACCATGCGGCTGCACGTTCCGGTCGATCACGGCCACCGTGCCGAGGTGATCATCGAGCGCTTCGGACGCTCCTCGGCCATCGAGCGCATGCGCCGCATCACGCCCGACGATGCCGAGGGCCACACCTTCGCACTGACTCTGCCGGCGGTGCATGAGAGCTTCAGCTACCGCCTGCGTCTGGGGCCGGGGCTCACCCGCCGCTACCGCGTCGAGGTCGTCCCCGCGCCCGCGCATGGCGACCTCATGCTCAGCTACCGCTTCCCGCCCCACACCGGCCTGGCGGATACGCAGATCGTCGCCTCGGCCGTCCCCCCCATCCGCGCCGTGGCCGGCACCCGCGTACACCTTGCTACGCGCCTCAACCGCCCGCTTGAATCAAACATCCTGCTCGACGGACGCCGCCTGCCCCCGGGCGTCGTCAAGGGCAGTGACGTCCAGTGGGACTGGCGCCTAGCCACCAACACCGCCACCCGGTGGTCGCTCGCGCTGCGCGACAAGTACGGCTTCACCAACGCCCTCGCATGGGCCCCCTACCATGTCGAGCCCGACTACCCGCCCGACGTCCAGCTCACCTACCCCTCCGGTGCCAGCTATACCCTCCCCACCTACGGCATCCTGCGCATGAGCTACGCCCTCTCCGACGACTTCGGCCTCGGTACCGTCAAGCTCAACGTCAAGGGCGAGGGCGAGTACGACGAGTGGGCCCTCGATGTGGATGTCGAGCCGAAGGGCCCCAACCGCTGGGTGGTCAACCGCGAGCTGGCCCTCGCCGAGTTCCAGCTCGGCGGCATCAAGAAGCTCCGCATCTGGCTCTCGGTCGAGGACAACCTGCCCCCCGAGCTGGGCGGCCCCAACCGCTCCCGCAGCCGCCTGATCGCCCTCAACCTCGACGACCGCCAAACCCGCAGTCTGGCCGACCAGGTGCGCATACCGCAGCGCGACAACCTCACCAACCTGATTGCCGAGGCCAGCACCAAGCTCGACGAGGCCGCCCTGGTTATCAGCCAGATCAAGGATGAGGCGCTCAGCGCCACCAATCTATCCTCCGAGGTTCAGGAGCAGGTCTCCGCCGCCGCGGCCAAGGCCGCCGAGGCCGTCGAGCAGCTCGAGAAGGCCGCGCAGGAGACCGCCCCCACCCTCTTCGCCGGGGTCGTTCCCGAACTGCGCGAGACCACCCGCGAAGAGCTGGCCCCCGCCCTGATGGAGACCGAGGCCGTGCTGCTGGCCGAACCAGAGGCCCGTAAGCAACAGGCGGAGCAGGCGCTCGAGACCCTCAGGCAGGCCGCCGCGGAGACCAGGGATTTGCTCGACACGGTGGCCGCCAAGGATGAGCTGCTCGCCCGCGCCGCCGCCATCGAGCACCTCGCCAGCCTTGAAAAGCAGCAGGCCGACCAGGCCCGCGAGCGCCAGATGATCGGAGCCGAGATGGCCGAGTGGCAAAAGCGCCAGGAGGCGCTGGCCGCGCAGTTGAAGGAGACGGCGCAGCAGCATCCCGAAATCATGGGCGAAGCCCAGCCCGCCGCCGAGGCGCAAGCCGCTACCGAAGCCCAGCCCGCCGAGGCACAAGCCGCTCCCGAAGCGCAGGCCGCCACCGCAGGCCAGCAGCCCCCTGCCGAAGCGCAACCTGCCGAGGCACAGGCTGCCGCTGAAGCCGCCCGGCCTCCTGCCGAAGGCCAGCCTTCTGCCGAGGCGCAGGCCGCCACCGGGCAGCCACCCGCCCCCGCCGCCGCGACCCAGCCCCCTGCTGCCCGCGGCCAGCCGGAGCTTCCGCCTACGCCCACGATTGACCAGGTGGTGGACGCCATGCTGGCGGCCAACAAGGCGCTCGAGCAGCCGCGCGAGAAGCCCATCGACGAGGCTGCGCTGCTCAAGGCGCGCGAGACCGAGGCGCTGGCGCGCCAGACCCAGCAGGCCGCCAACCGCGCCCGCGACGCCGCCCGCGAGGCGGGCCAACTGGCCCGCGACCGCGATCTGCTGGCCACGGCGCAGCGCAAGGCGGCCGAGCTGCAGAGTACCGCGAAGGAGGCCGAGGATGCCGCCCTGCAGGTTAAGGTCGAGGCCGAGACCACGCGTGCCGATCTTACCCCCACGGTCGCCGACGAGACCCGCCGCATCGCCGAGGAGGTTGCCAAGGCGGTCGAGACCGCCGAGGGTGCCGCCCGCATGGCCCTCGAGGCCGGCCGCAGGCAGGCCACCGAAGGCGACCAGAAGGCCGTGCAGGATCAGGCCCGGCGCGCACTGGAAAAGGCCGCGCAGGCCCTCGAGGCCGCAACCAAGTCCGCCGAGGAGGCGCGTCAGGCCGGAGCCAGGGCGCAGGAGGACAAGGATCCGCTGGCCGCTTCCAGCAGCCAGGAGGCCATCCGCGCCGCCGAGCTTACCGAGCGCGCCGCCGCGCTGGCCCGCGAGGCGGCCGAGTTTGCGCAGACCCGCCAGCCCCCCGCCGCCACCGAAAAGGCCGCCGAGGCGCTGGCCGCCGCGCGCGAGGCCCAGACCAGCGCCAACGCCGCCAAGAAGGATGCCGATCGCGCCCTCAAGTCACCAACGGATCTGGCACAGCAGACCGCCCGCGAGACGCGCGAAATGGCCGATGCGCTGAAGGGTGCCGTCACCGCCGCTGAAGAGGCTAAGGCCGCGCACCTGGAACAGCCTACCGACGCCACCCAGGAGAATGTCAAGCAGGCACACCAGCAGGCCGAAACCCTGCAGGCGCAGGCCAAACAGCAGGCCCGGGAGGCGCGCCAGGCCCAGCAGCGTGCCCAGCAGGCCGGCGAGGCGATGTCGGCCGAGGCCGCGCGCCAGGCGCAGCAGGCTGCCGAGCAGGGCGGGCGTGCCGCCGACGCCATGCGTCAGGCCATGCAGATGGCCGAGGCCGGCCAGAAGCCGCAGGCCGAAGCCAGGCTGGCCGAGGCCGCCAAGCTGGCCGACGCCGCGCAGCAGCAGGCGGCGAAGGCCGAGGAGCTGGCGGCCACGGCCGCCCGTCCCGCCGCCGAGGTGGCGCAGGAGGCAGCGCGTGCCGCCGGGAAGCTGGCCGAGCAGGCCGCCGCCAGCGCGGCCGCCGCCGAAAAGGGTGTCGCGCAGCAGAAGGCCGGCGAGCTGGCGACGGCCGGCAAGCAGGCCGAGGCGGTCCGCGAGGAGGCTACCGGATTGATGGAGGAAGCGCGCGGTCAGCAGCAGGCCCAGCAGCAGGCGCAGCAGCTCGGCAAGCAGCGCGGTGATCCGCTGGCCACCAGGGCCGCGCAGCAGTCGGAGCAGGCGCGCGCCCTGGCCCAGCGTGCCGCCGAACAGGCCAAACGCAGCGCCGATCTGGTGCAGCAGCCCAACCAGTTGCCCGCCGCCGAACAGGCCGCCAAGGAGGCGCGCAAGCTCGCCGAAGAGTCGGCCAAGGCTGCCGACCAGGCTGCGCGCCTGGCCGAGCGCGCCGCGCAGACGCCCATTGAGCAGGCGCAGGCCGCCGCCGACCAGGCCACGCAACAGGCCGAGGCACTCGCCACCGCCATGGAGCCGCTGGCCAAGGCGCTCGGTCAGTTGCAGCCCGAGGCCGCAAAAGAGGCGGCCGCCGCCGCACAGGCCGCCGCCGAGGCGGAGCGCGGGCGCACGCAGCAGGTGCAGGAGATGGTGCGCGATGCCGTCGAGGCCGCCAAGGCGCGCAAGGACGATCTGAGCACCGTCGCCGCGCAGCAGGCGCAGCGCGCCGCCGAAACCGGACGCCAGGCCGCGGATCGGCTGGCCGAGGCGGCCCGCCACGCTGCCGAGGGACAGGTTGCCCAGGCCGCCGCCCCCATCAAGCAGGCCATGCAGCAGGCCGAAGAGGCCGCCAGGCAGGCTGCCGAGGCGCAGCGTCTGGCGGAACGCGCCGCGCAGTCGCCGGCGGGTCAGGCCAAGACGCTGGCCGACCGCGCCCGTACCGAGGCCGGGGAAGTGCAAAAGGCGTTGCAGGAGCTTGAGCAGGCTGCCGCCGCCGCCGGGGAAGACGGCAAGGTTGAGGAACCCGTGCGTCAGCAGGCGCGCGAGATGGCCGAGGCCCTCGCCGCCCGCGAGGCGCTGGCCAAGCGCGACCAGGCCGAGGCCGCCCAGACCGCGAAGCTGGCCGAGGCGCGCCGCGAACCGCTGGCGGCCATGGCCGCGCAGCAGGCCCGCGAGGCCGCCGCCGCCAATCTCAAGGCCGCTCAGCAGGCGCGCGAGGCGGCCAACCGCCTCGCCAACCAGCAGGCCGGGGCCGCCCGGGACTTGCTGGACAAGAGCGAGCCCCTGATGCAGGCGGCGCTTGAACAGTCGGAAGCGGCTCAGGAGACGGCCAATCAGGCACAGGTGGATCCACTCGATCAGGCACGCCGCCTGGCCGGACGCGCGGGCGATCAGGCGCGTCAGACCGAAGATCTACTGAAGCCGATGATTCCCGTGGCGCCCAAGCCCTACGTTGACGAGTATGGCGACCTCGTCGAGCCGCCGCCACCGCGGCTCACCCCCGCCCAGGCCCTGGCGCGTCAACTGGCCGAACAGGCGCAGCAGGCCGGACAGGCCACCGAGCTGACCGAGCTGGCCGCCACGCGCCTGCGTCCGGAGCCCGAAGCCGACGGGGATCTGCCACTGCCCACCTTCACCGACGCGAACGACGCCGTGGCCGAGTCCGCCCAGGCCGCCGAAATGGCGCGCGAGACCGCCGAGGCCGCCGAGAAACTGGAGCGTCAGGCCGGCGCGGCCATCGCCGGCGCCCTCGAGAAGTCCACCAGGCAGGCCCGCCAGGCCGGCGAGCAGGCCGAGAAGGCCGCGCAAAAGGCTGCGGCACAGGCTGCCGCCGCGCAAGAGGCACAGGCGCAGGCCCAGGCCGCCGCCCGGCAGGCCGCCGCCGCGCAACAGGCCGAAAAACAGGCCGGCGAGGCCGGGCAGGCTGAACAGCAGGCCGAACAGCAGGCTGCGGCACAAGCCGCCGGGGAGCAGCTTCCGGCCGATCCCCTGCTGCCATTGGCCGAGCGCATCCAGACCGCCGCCGAGCAGACACAGACCGCGGCCGGCGAGGCGCAGCAGGCGGCGCAGGATGCCGCGCAGGCACCTTCCGGCGGCGCGCGCCAGGCCGGCGAGCGGCGGGCACGCCAGGCCGAGCAGCAGGCGGCGCAGGCGGCGCAGATGGCCGAGTCGGCCGCCCGCGCGGCGCGCCAGGTGCAACGGCCCGATGCCGAGCAGCAGGAGAGCGCCCGCCTGGCCAACCAGGCCGCGCAGCAGTTGCGCCAGATGGCCGTCACCCAGGCCATTGCCGCCGGACTCGACCCCGAGACCATGCTGCCGCGCAAGGAGGAGCCCAAGCCCGGGCGCGAGCGCAAGAAGCGTCCGCGTCCCGAGCTGCCCTCGGACGGTGGCGGCGATAGCGACGAGGAAGAGGAAGAGTTCGAGGATGGCGAGTCCATACCGGCGCTGCTCGAGCAGCTTGGCTTCCCGCTGCTGGAGTGGGTGCGCTTCAAGCGCACACTCGATACAGGCATGATTGAGGGCGCCGTCCAGAAGGTGGCGCCGGAGTACCGGGATCTCGTGCGGCGCTACTTCCTGCTGCTGGCCCGTGAAAAGGAACTGCAATGAACCAGACGGGACTTGGAACCCTGAGTCTCTTGAGGCTCTCGCAAAAACTATTGCCCGCAGGCACGTGGCACGGGCATCCTGC
>LSQX01116406.1_pt10 | contig 14691 bp, 19 predicted proteins | sample 654561 | NCBI WGS metagenome assembly LSQX01 (sample SAMN04489861, study PRJNA283612) | anaerobic digester metagenome | isolation source: 4 biogas reactors fed with cattle manure at either 37C or 55C with and... | place: Denmark: Kongens Lyngby | collected 2014
CTTTCCGATCGGGAACAGCTACCCTTACCAGTTCACAGCCCGCTTCGCTTAACGCCTGAATCTGTGCCAGCGTAGCTTGTACGTTCCGTGTATCGGTATTGGTCATGGACTGCACAACAATGGGTGCGCCCCCACCGATTTTTAGATTGCCAACCCGGACTTGGCGTGTTTTAGAACGCATCTTTTTCACTTCCTATGAAAAGAAATTTAAACGGGTTATATCCTTGAACGTGGCAAAAATCATCAGGCCAACTAAGAAGGCCAGCCCAATAAACTGTACAATACCCCTGGCCTTGGCTGAGAGGGGCCTGCCCCGGAGCGCTTCAACCACGAGAATCACAAGCCAACCCCCATCCAGCACCGGAACGGGCAGCAGATTGAGCAAACCGAGGTTGATGCTCAGAAGAATAGCCAACAGGAGTACGTCCGCAAAGCCCTGCCGGGCAGTTTCTCCCACAAGTTGGGCGATGCCAATGGGCCCAGATAGGTCAGCCTTCTGCTTGCCTGTGACTATGCGGCTGAGTTCAACAACCATTTGCTTCGTCACGTCCCAGGTCCGGGTAACGGCCGCCCGAGCACTGACCAAGAAGGGATAGCGGGGTTTGGCAATTTCGATTGCCACACCAATCTTCCCTTCTCCACCCTCATCAAGGGGGATCACTGCCAGTGTAACATTTTGGCCATTCCGTTTGACAACAAACTCCATTTCCTTACCGGGCGATGCAACAATAAGGTCAATAATGCGGTCCGTGTCATGCACTGCCTCCCCGTTAACGGACGAAACCACATCACCGGGAAGAAAACCGGCTATGGCAGCCGGTGAACCCGGCTCAACCACACTGATTTTGGGGGGCATAACAACAAACATGAAATAGGCAGCAAACAGAATTATCGCCAAGACAAAGTTCATCAGGGGCCCGGCGGCAATGGTCCCCAAACGCCAGGGCAGACTCTTGTTCTCAAAACTACCCGGATCATCTTCGTCAAGCAAATCATTTTCATCGTCATCTAATAACATTTCGTCCATTCCCGCCATACGTACAAAACCGCCTAAGGGAAAAAGACGCAGGGAATATAGGGTTTCCTTCCCCTGCCAGTTGCCGATACTTGGTCCAAAGCCTAAAGCAAATTCTTCAACCCGAATTCCTGCCAACTTAGCAGCAATGTAATGGCCAAGTTCGTGGAAAAATACGATCGTCCCGAACACCAGGACGAAGGTAATGAGAGTCAGCATGTATGCAACATCCTTTCTAACCGATCCACTCGCGGGCTCGTTCCCGGGCTTCCCGGTCTACAGCTAGTATCTCTTCTAAGCTTGGAAATGATTTGTCTGTAAAGCTTTCCATAACTTCTTCCACCAGCTGCGGAATCTGCGTAAACTTTATCTCCCCCTGTAGAAAGGCACTTACCGCAATTTCGTTAGCCGCATTGAGGGCTATGGGTTGGGCGCCCCCATGGCAACCTGCTCGGTAGGCCAATTGGAGGCTGGGAAACCGCTTGTGATCCACTTCCTCAAAGTGCAGCGAACCCACTCCGGCCAAATCCAATGGCTCTACCTGGGAAGGTACAACAGAGGGATACGTCAGAGAATATTGAATGGGCAAACGCATGTCTGTCGTGCCCAGATGGGCTATTAGCGCACCATCCCGCAAACGGAGCATGGAGTGGATGATGCTTTCCGGGTGGATGATAACCTCTATACGGTCATAGGGAAAGTCAAAGAGCCAGTGGGCTTCTATCACTTCCAATCCCTTATTCATCAGCGTCGCCGAGTCAATCGTAATTTTGCTACCCATATCCCAACTTGGATGGGCAAGGGCTTGTTCAACTGTTACCGTCTCTAAAGAACCTTTGAATTTACGGAAAGGGCCACCTGACGCCGTTAACACGATTTTGTCAACCTGGTCCCGCTCCCGACCGTAGAAGCACTGCCAGAGGGCACTGTGTTCCGAATCGATGGGTATAATCTGTTCCCGGTACTGCATAACCAGGTGTCCCCCGGCAACCAGTGTTTCCTTGTTGGCCAGGGCAACCCTCTTCCCTGCTTCAAGTGCCGCCAAAGTCGGTTTTAAGCCTATCGCACCGACTAGGGCAACCACTACAACGTCAGCCCGTGGATCTGCGGCCATAGCGCAGAGGTGGTCCGAATCAGCATAGACAGGCAGAGAAAACTCTTCCCGCAGTGCCCTAGCATAGCTTTCGTTATCAATGCTGGCAAAGGCGGGCTTAAACTCTGCAATTTGGGAACGCAAAAGTTCGTAGTTGGACCCTGCAGCCAGGCCCAGAACTTTAAATTCGGGCAGATACCTGATCACTTCGAGGGTTTGAGTTCCGATTGAGCCTGTTGATCCAAGTATAACGACGTTTGGCATTGGTAAGTCCCTTTCATTTTCATTGACGTTTGTTTACTGCAACCAATCCCCTCATCACCACCATTAAGAGTGGGCCCACCAAGGCCCCCATCAGACCCCAGAAACGCCAACCCACATAAACAGCTACCAAGGCAGTGAGGGGATGCAGTCCAAGACGCTCTCCCACAAGCTGTGCTTCGAAGAGCTGCCTTACTAATAATAATACCAGATAAGTCAAGCCTAAGGCTAGTGCTCTGGGTATGTTTCCCAACCAAACCTGGAGGGCAGCCAGGGTGAAAAAAACAAGGCCTGGGCCCAGCACAGGCACTAAGTCAAAAAAGGCAACGAGAAAACCGGATAGGAGCGGATAGGCCAACCCGAGTACATAAAAGGATACTGTACTTATCATTCCCACTGCGAAAACGAGCAGGAGCTGTACCTTCAACAACTGGCCCAAAGCCTTAACCGAATCCCGGTAAAGCTGAAAAAAACCTTCCTGCCAACTGATCGGAAGGAGACTGACAATAAACCGGGCTAAAAGACGTTTGTCGCGACAGAAAAAATAGGCACTCATGGCTGCAATAAGCCAAAGAACGACAAGGTCTGGAATTGCGAGCAGCGACTTTGCCATCCTAGTTATCAAAGTGACTAGATCACCGGAGGTGATCGAGGCCTCTTCCAGAGGCAGCTGGGCGATCAGTCCAGGAAAGCTTTCAAAAACACCGCTGAGCCACAGCGCCTGTATCTCCCGGTAAAGCTGAACTAGCAACACACTTAGCAGGAAGGGCAGTGTGAGGAATACTACTGCCACCAGCAGAGCAGCCGCGGCGGAGCGTGGCCATCCCCTTGTCTGGAGAAAACCCACAGGTCCATCCAAGAATACGGCAAACAACAGCCCAATAAAAAACGGGGCCAGATAGGGAAATGTCAACTTCAACACGAGCAATACCCCACAAAACCCCGCTACCGCTATTACTGTAGAGTGCCACATACCCTTTCACCCCTTAGGGGCACGGGCGTTAGATGAACAAGCTTAGGAGAACGTATAGAGTAGGAAAGACAAAGATCATGGAATCAAAGCGGTCCAAAATACCCCCGTGGCCCGGCAGTATACTACCGCTATCCTTTACTGACCGCTCCCGCTTGATGGCCGATTCAACCAGGTCGCCAACCTGGCCGGCGATGGACAAAACAAAACCGAGAATAAGTGCTTGTAACACTGACTCGTCAAGCGCCAGAGCAAAAACTACTGAACCAAGCAGGGCAGCCAAAAGTCCGCTGAGGGCGCCTTCCTGTGTCTTCTTTGGACTTACTTCCGGCAGTAGTTTCCGGCGTCCAAACCTGAGCCCGCCGAAATAGGCACCGGTGTCAGTGAGCCAGGTCACTACCAAACCAAAAATGGACCAGACAAAACCATACTCTGCCCGGACAAGCCAGAGAAAGCTCAACGGTACCGCAACGTAAAGCACACCTAGGAGGTTAATCGCTCCTGACCAAGTGTACATACCGCCAAAGGCAGCTCGGATTAGGTAATAAAAGAGCTGTAAAACCAACCAAGCAGTGAGCCCAAATTGGTCTATACCACTATATGTGAGGAACAAAAAAGATAGTCCAGCAAGCAGCAGATAATCGAGGTAAACTCTTTCTCCACCCATGTGGGCGAACTCCAAGAGACCCACCAAGACAAGTGCAAAAACGATAAGCTGCCAGACAACTCCCCCAAAATAAAGTCCGGTTAAGAGAATGGGTACACCCACCACCGCTGTAAGAACCCTCTGCGCCAACATTTTTACCCCTACTCCTTCTTCCCTACTCGCCCAAAACGGCGTTCACGCTGGCCGAAATCATCTAAGGCTGAAGCAAAATGCTCTTCGTTGAAATCGGGCCACAACACATCTGTCACGTACAACTCGCTGTAGGCGGACTGCCAGAGCAGGAAGTTGCTCAGCCTTTGTTCACCGCCGGTACGGATAATCAAGTCCGGATCGGGACTGCCTTTTGTGTAAAGCAGATCATTAACCATAGATTCGTCAATCTGGGCGGGATCCAAATCACCGACTGCTGCCCGCTGCGCCAGTACTTTGGCAACGTGGAGCAGTTCTTGCCGTCCGCCGTAATTGAACGCCACATTCAAAGTCAATCCCGTATTGTCCTGAGTCAAGCCTTCCGCGTTCTGCCACAACTGAAGAATATCGGCGGAAAGATTGCTCCTATCGCCGACCAGTACAATTCGCACCCCTTCTTGGTGCAGTTCATCGATTTCTTCCACAAAGGTTTTGTGCATTAAATCAAGGAGGAAACTCACTTCCTCCTTGGGCCGCTGCCAGTTTTCTGTGCTGAACGCGTAGACGGTCAGCGATTGAATACCCTGGTCAGAGGCGAACCGCACTGCCTTCTTTAGAGCCTTAACTCCCTGCTGATGCCCAAGGAACCTGGGTAGACCTCGCCTTCGCGCCCACCTCCCATTGCCGTCCATAATAATGGCAACGTGGGAGGGCAGCTTGTTCTGTTCACTTCTGGCCACAATTGCCCTCCTATTCTACCGTCCAATCTTCTGGAGAACAGATTACAACAAGGGGTTCACCAAAGCGCAGGGCAACCACGCGGGCACCTTCCCAAGTGGCTGCCTTTTTGGGAGGGGTCGTTAGGCGCAGCTCATAAGCTACCTCTTCCTCATCCAGCAGCTCCTGCGCCTCCTCCCACGGATAACCGATCAGGAAACCCCATTCCTGTTCCTTGAGATCTCGCATTAGATTTCCATGATCTCCTTCTCTTTAGCTTCCAAAAGCTCGTCAATCTGCTTGATAAAGTCGTTGGTCAACTCCTGAACTTTCTCCAGTACGCGATGGAGTGTATCTTCGGAGATGTCCCCGTCTTTTTCCATCTTCTTGAGATCATCATTGAGATCACGGCGAATATTCCGCACCGCAACTCTGTAATCTTCAGCGTCCTTCCTGACTACACGGACCAGCTCTTTACGGCGCTCCTCCGTGAGCGTGGGAATGGCTATCCGAATAACCGTTCCGTCGTTACTGGGAACTAAACCAAGATCAGATGCTAGGATAGCCTTCTCCACATCTTTAATCGCGGTCTTATCCCACGGGGTGACAACCAAAAGCCTAGGCTCGGGTACACTAATGCTGGCCATCTGGTTAAGAGGCGTTGGTGTGCCGTAATAGGACACAACTATGCGATCAAGCAGGGCTGGATTTGCCCGTCCTGTCCTGATGGCGGCAAAGGCTTTCTTAGTTGCTTCAATAACCTCTTCCATTCTAACTTTGCCTTCTTGTAGAACTTGGTCAGTCACTCTTTTCCCCTCCTACAAATGTCCCAATTTTTTCGCCGCAAATTGCCTTCGCAATATTGCCCGGTTCATCAAAATCAAAGACTATAATGGGAATGTCGTTGTCCATGCACAGTGAAGTGGCGGTAGAGTCCATTACACCAAGGTTTTGATTCAACACTTCCAGATAAGTGATGTTATCATAGCGGACAGCTGCCGAATCCTGGCGGGGATCACGGTCGTAAACGCCGTCTACGCCCCGTTTGGCCATGAGAATAACCTCAGCCTCGATCTCCAACGCCCTCAGCGCAGCAGTCGTGTCTGTGGAGAAATAGGGATTGCCGGTACCGGAGGCAAAAATAACTACTCGACCCTTTTCTAGATGACGGATAGCCCGACGACGGATATAAGGCTCTGCCACCTGCCGCATCTCAATCGCGGTCTGGACCCGCGTCGGCATACCCCGATCTTCCAGAGCATCCTGGAGGGCCAACGAGTTAAGCACGGTGGCCAACATACCCATGTAATCGGCCGTAACCCGGTCCATACCTTTAGCGCTTCCGGAAGCGCCGCGCCAGATGTTACCCCCACCGACCACAATGGCAACCTCCACACCCATTTCAACCACTTTTCCGATCTCACCGGCGATCCTGCCAACTACTTCCGGATCGATCCCGTAGCTGTTGCCGCCCATTGCTTCACCACTTAGTTTTAACAAAACCCTGCGATACTTCGCCACTGACATGCACATCTCTCCCTTAAATATTCTGCTTAGACCTATTGATTCCTCCACTCAATGCCGGAGCCTGAAAAAAAGAGAACACCTTAGGGGGTGTTCTCTCGCTCAGTCTGTTTCTATTTCCCCATCTGGGCCATTACTTCGGCAGCAAAGTCATCTTCCCGTTTCTCCATGCCTTCGCCTCGCTCATAACGGACAAAGCGCCGGACGGAGATCTTCTCGCCGATCTTGGCCACTTTCTCGTTAAGCAGTTCGCCCACGGTCTGATCAGGGTTCTTGACGAACGGTTGATCCACTAGGCAGACATCCTGCATGAACTTTTCGATCCGCCCGTCAACAATCTTATCGATAATGTGGGCAGGTTTGCCTTCGTTCTCGGCCATGGCGCGGAAGATTTTCCGCTCATGCTCCAAGACTTCCTCGGGGATCTCCTCCCTGGAGACATACTGCGGCTGGCTGGCGGCGATATGCATAGCGATATCCTTAGCCAATTCCTTGAACTCGTCGGTTTTTGCCACAAAGTCTGTCTCGCAGTTCACTTCCACCAAAACGCCGATTCTGCCGCCCATATGGATGTACGCCTCTACGAGGCCTTCAGCGGCGATGCGACCAGCCTTTTTAGCAGCGGCCGAGAGACCTTTTTCACGCAAAAAGTCTACGGCAGCATCCATGTCGCCATTAGTCTCGACCAATGCCTTTTTACAGTCCATCATACCGGCGCCTGTTTTTTCCCTTAACTCTTTAACCATGGCTGCGGTGATTTCCGCCATAAAACCCCTCCTCTAATAGGTATTACACAAAAAAGGGGAGGGAGTCTGAACCCCCCACTCCCCTCTGTTCTACTCTTCTACCTCAACCGCACTGTCCTGTGCGCTTGCACCCGTGTCTGTTTCGCCTTGGTCATCCGCAAAACTGGCACCTTCTTTGGCTTCAACCACTGCGCTGGCAATAGTGCTGGTGAGCAGTTTAACTGCGCGGATGGCGTCATCGTTACCGGGAATGATGTAATCAACTTCATCGGGGTCACAGTTCGTGTCCACGATTGCGATGATGGGAATACCCAGCTTGCGTGCCTCTGCAACCGCGATCCTCTCTTTCCTCGGGTCAACCACGAAGAGAGCACCGGGGAGAGTGTTCATTCCACGGATACCGCCTAGGAAACGGGTTAGACGTTCCTTTTCTTTGATCAAGCCAATTACTTCTTTCTTGGGCAGAACTTCGAAAAGGCCGTCCTCTTCCATCTTCTCAATTTCCTCCAAACGCCGCAGGCGGGAGCTGATCGTCTTGAAGTTGGTCAGCATACCACCGAGCCATCTCTGGTTCACATAAAACATACCGCAGCGTTCTGCTTCTTCCTTGATCGTGTCTTGGGCCTGTTTCTTGGTTCCCACGAAAAGAATGGATTTTCCAGCCGCAACCGTCTCACGGACGAAATTATAAGCATCGTCTACCATCCGAACTGTTTTCTGCAGATCGATGATGTAGATGCCATTCCGCTCCGTAAAGATATACGGTGCCATTTTCGGATTCCATCTGCGGGTCTGGTGCCCAAAGTGAACGCCGGCCTCGAGAAGCTGTTTCATCGAAATTACGGCCATGTCGTCCACCTCCTTCCTTTGTTTTGTCCTCCGGCCCCTTCATGTGGGAATAAGACCAAATTGGCACACTTATTTCCCATCGAGGACCGTGTGTTGTAACCACTTGCTAATATAGCACATTTATTCGCTTTCAGCAAGCATTTCCCATTCTTTATTTAGCTCCAAGATCAACTCTACCTCACCCACGCCCAAACCAAGCTGTTTTGCGATGACGTTAATATCATCTTCCTGCTGTGCCAGTTCCAATACGGCCAGCACTTTAGGCGATCTGGCCCGGTCTGGGGCAATAGCCGTGTTCAGTTTTGCCTGCAGCTCCAGGAGGGCGTTATGCCTCGCCTGAATATCCTCGATAAATTCCTGCTGACGGCGCTCAAGTTCTTCCATGGCATCATCAAACATCGTCTCAAAAAGCGTGTAATCCTCGCTACTACGGGTAAACAAAGCTGGCCGCGTCACAAACAGCACAACAACGGCCAGGGCAATGCCTAGCAGAAACACTAGAAAGTACTCCATAGTCTACCCCCTAAGCGCGCAGATCAATCCTGCGCCCGCGAGTGGGAGGACGCCTCTCCTCTTTCTCCTTAGGCTCCCCTTCCTGGTCACGGCGCTGTCTGCGTTGTTCGTCCTCTGTACGCCTGCGCACCTTATCTTTGGCCTGGCTGTGGTCAACCCTTCGCTGGCGCACCTCGAAATCTTGAGAAACCTGCGGCGCCATCCTCCCGGCAGCCCCAGTCTGATCCCCTTCCCTATTTATACGGGGGACCTGGTCGGAACGGGAGACAAGCACTTGAAAGTCGGGGAATTTAATCGACACGTCAATCCCTCCGTTTCTCGAACTCCTTAAAAGAACCGCGCAGCGTCATAATCACCTTGGTATGGATCTGGGAAACCCTCGATTCGGACACATTAAGCACATGGCCGATTTCCTTGAGGGTTAGTTCGTCATCGTAGTAAAGGGACAGAACAAGCTGTTCCCGCTCGCTCAAGGACTCAATCGCTCTGGCCAACTCGTCTACCGTCTCACTTTGTACTACAATCTCGTCGGGACTCTGGTCATCAGCAGAGACTAAATCTAGCATGTGCAAGCTGTCGTCCGAATCCTTGGCAGCGAGCGTTTCATCGAGGGAGAAAAGGTTTACCCCCCTCACCTCATCCAAGAGTTCATAGTAACGTTCCATAGGCACGTCTAAGGCAGCCGCTATTTCCGCATCCGCAGGGTTTCTGCCGAGCTTATTTGTCAAGTGGTAGATGGTGTCTTCCAGTTCCCTGGCCTTAGCACGGGTACTACGGGGAACCCAGTCCATGGAACGGAGACCGTCTAGGATTGCCCCGCGAATCCGGGTGGAAGCGTATGTTTCAAACTTGATGTTCCGGGTATAATCGAATTTCTCAATAGCATCGAGCAGGCCGAAAAAGCCAAAACCCTCCAAATCACCCACATCAACGCTATTGGGCAGATTGATGGCCAAACGGCCGGCCACATATTTCACCAGGGGAATATATTCCTCTACCAAAAGGTTGCGGGCCTCTTCACTCTTTGCCTCTTTATATTCCCTCCAGATTTCATTCAGCTTTTCCTGTTCACGTTTTGCCGTCATTCTACACTGCTGTCCTCCCGAGCCATGTCGCGCAGTTCGATTTGGCGTTTATAAACATACTGGATAATGTGCATGCGGACCGGTTCCGGCAGATCGATGAAAGCGAAACCAAAATCGAAACCCTCATCGTTTGGCACAAGACGGGCTAAATAGGCGGCAGCTTTTACCGTTTCACCTTCTAATGTGAAAGAAACCTCCACTTGATCGTCGGCTTCGAAGGGAAAAGAAGTCCGCAGCAAAAACCCACCGCCGCTCAAATTAAGAATTACGCCGAGCCGGGCATCCAGCTTCTCCTCTCCCCGCACCGGAACGAACACAGCGTCAATAAACACGGGCACACGTACAAATCTCCGGTCCTGTGTCTTAACCCATTCCCCTTTCAGCCGCAGCTGCAGGAGGGGAATCGGATCGGTAAGACGCCTTTCCACAACGGCTACGTTCCGAAAGCGTCCTTCTTGGGAGATGGCTGTTGATTTAAATTCAATAACCAGATCTGTGCCCACCCTTATGGGAACCAAGGCGCCCCGATGGATAGGTGCACCGACAATAATCAGGTCATCTTCTACATCTTCGACACGCGTCCGCAGCACCATGCGTCCGCTGGTATTTTCAACATGCAGTTCAACAAGTTGGTTGGGAAGAATCCGCATACTTCTCTGCCTTTCTAGACTTGGAAAAATTGGTATACACGGGAAAAGAATCCCTTAATTCCCACTGCCGCGTCTTGAGGCACTTCTCCTGCCAAAATGTTTGCAATTCGTTTGATAGATCTGCTGGCCATAGAAGACGGGTAGGAAAGTAGAAAAGGTACCTGCTGTCCCACTGCCCTGTTCACCTGCTGCTCATCAAGGAGGTATCCTATATACTCAACCTCTCTCTGCACATATTCTCGCAGAACAGAGTTGAGTTTCTCAGCCACCGCTTCCGCTTCACCCGGATTGCGGGCCATGTTGACTATCAAACGTATTTGCGCCTGAGGATTGCGCTGAAAAACCACTTTGATTAAGCCATAGGCATCGGTAATGGCGGTTGGTTCGGGTGTGGTCACCACCAATACCTCATCGGTGGCCAGAGCAAAGCTAAGTACATTCTGGCCGATGCCAGCGCCTGTATCCAAGACAACGAAGTCGAACTCTCGGTTCAGCTCATCCAAGGATTTTACAAACTGCTCTAAGCGCCAACCGGTTAGATTGGCCAGCTCGGACATGCCTGAACCGCCAGCGAGTAATTTGATACCCAATGGACCGTCCTCAATAATCTCCACGAGTGTTTTCTCCCCGCGAAAAACGTGACCTAGATTATATGGAGGGGTGATACCCAGGACAATGTCTACGTTAGCTAAACCCAGATCCACATCGATTAAGGCTACACAGTTGTCCAACTGGCGCAAAGCCAAGGCCAAGTTGACAGCTATGTTCGTCTTACCAACTCCACCTTTGCCACTTGCCACCACGATGACCCGCGAGTTAGACTTTTGACCTTTATTCACAAGTTTTCTTAATCCGACAGCCTGATCTCTCATCTTACATCCCCTAAAATGAGTTGAGCAAGTCGTTCGCCGTCTGCAACCTCGATGTCCTCAGGAACTCCCTGCCCAGTAGTGACAAAAGCTAAAGGCACTTCTGCTCGCATACAGGTGTGGAGAATTACTCCATGGCTCGAGGTTTCATCGAGTTTGGTAACTGTAACCCTGTTGGGCGACAGTTGGGAAAAAATCCTTACTATTTCATCGACATCCCGCATTTTAGTAGTAGCACTCACAACTAAGTGCTTTTCTGCCTCTATGCCTTCCAAATAGCTTTTGAGTTCCGCTATCTGAAGATGGCTGTGCTGACTGCGGCCGGCAGTATCGATCAGAATGAGATCCTTGTCCTTAAACTTGGCCAAAGCAGCACGGAGGTCTTGCGGACTGTAAGCAACTTCCAAGGGCACAGCAATTATATCGGCATAAGTTCGCAGTTGGTCCACAGCCGCTATCCGATAGGTATCGACTGTGATCAAGGCCACACTCCGCTCATCAACAAGGGCAAAGTTGGCGGCCAGTTTAGCAATGGTTGTTGTTTTGCCCACACCCGTTGGACCGATCAAGACCACAATCTTCTGCTCACCAGAAAAATCCCAGGGCTCAACTGTGGTAATATGCCGGGCCACAACCGCTGCCAAGCGATCCCACACTTTGTTCACATTGCTCCACTCCGCCTTTGGCAGCTCACTCAAGGTCTCTTTTATCAGTTTTTGGGCCAGCTCCTTGGGAATATCCCTGCCCACCAGCTTTACGTATAAAGCCTGAACAGCTTCGGACCACTCAGATCGCTCCGGGCTGGCTGTGTCCTGGCCTGCTGCAGCGGGAGCTCGCAGGGGTGCTTCCCCATTTACAGCGTTATTTCTCCTGCGTCTGGGCTGGTTATCCGGATCATGGGCACCCAGCACCTCGTAGTGGCGTGGCCCGATCTTCCCGAAAAACCAACGCCTTTTGTGGGAGGTGTGTAAGATCACAGCATCGCTGCCAAACTCGCTGCGCAGCTTTTCCACTGCCTCCTGCATTGTCTTCCCCGTAAACTTCTTAATGCGCATCGTATCAGTTCACCGTCCCAATCACCTGCACCTGATCATCTGGACTAATTTCGTTATACGATAAGACTACCAGTCGCGGAATGGCCCGTTCTGTGAGCCTCTTCAGAGCCATCCTAATCTGGGGAGCAACCAGAACAATCGGATAGGGCAGCATATGCCGTTCCAATGACTCTCCCAGCTGTCTATACAGTTCCTGGAGCTGCCGAGGATCCATCGTCACCGTTATTCCCCGCTCCGTGTGGTCGATACTCGCTGCTATCTCTTCCTCCCACTGAGGACTTAGGGTAAGCACTGTTAGCTGCCCGTTCTCCACATATCCCTGGGTTACTTGTCGGCCCAGGGCTTCCCGTACATATTCAGTCAGATAGTCCGTATCCCGAGTGATGGCGGCCGTATCCGCCAGTGTCTCCAAAATGGTAATGAAGTTGCGGATGGGTACACCCTCTCGCAGAAGGTTCTGGAGTACTTTCTGAATCTCACCAATAGTGAGCAGATCGGGGACGAGTTCTTCCACAACCGCGGGATAGTCTGAGCGTACCCCGTCCAACAATGTCTGGACTTCCTGACGCCCAAGAAGTTCATGGGCATGTTCCCGAATAATCTCGGTTAAGTGTGTGGCCAGAACTGCCGGCGGATCCACAACCGTATACCCCGCGTATTCAGCCCGCTCCCGCTGGGAGCCGTCGACCCACAGGGCATCCAGGCCAAAGGCCGGCTCCTTGGTGGGAATTCCTGAAATAGTCTCAGTAACCCCTCCCGCGTCCATTGCCAAATAGTGGTTGACCATTAGTTCTCCACGGCCAACCTGAACTCCTTTAATCTTGATCACGTACTGATCCGGGTTTAGCTGGAGATTATCTCGGATACGGATGACAGGAACCAACAATCCCAAATCCAAGGCTGCTTGGCGTCTGATCATGCTGATGCGCTCAAGCATATCACCTCCCTGGGACTCATCAACCAAGGGAATTAGGCTGTAACCTATCTCCAACTCAATGGGGTCAATTTGGAGCAGTGAAATCAGACTCTCTGGTTTTCGCGATTCTTCAATTTGCTGCTGTTCAAGGGTTTCGTCCTCAGTCAGTTCAGCTTCCTTCTGGGAGCGGAACATCCCCACAGCAAGGCCAATAAAAAGAAACCCAATGACGAAGAACGGAATGGTAGGCATCCCCGGCACCAAACCCATCAGGATTATCACTGCGCCTGCTGTGGCTAGAACTTTGTACTGGGAAAAAAGTTGGCTGGTCAAGTCCTGACCTAGGTTGTTCTCCGATGCCGCCCGCGTGATAATAATACCCATGGCCGTAGATACCAACAGGGCAGGAATCTGCGAAACCAATCCATCACCGATACTAAGCAGTGTGTAGCGGGTTAAAGCGGTGGTAAAATCCAACCCCTTTTGGAACATGCCGATGGCGAAACCGCCCAAAACGTTAATTATCGTGATAATAATGCCGGCGATCGCATCCCCTTTTACGAACTTGGAAGCACCGTCCATTGCGCCGTAAAAGTCCGCTTCTCGGGCGATCTGCATCCTGCGATGGCGGGCCTCCGCCTCGGAGATCAGACCAGAGTTTAGGTCCGCGTCGATACTCATCTGCTTACCTGGCATGGCATCGAGGGTAAATCGTGCAGCAACTTCGGCTACCCGCTCCGAACCTTTGGTGATTACAACAAACTGGACAACCACTAAGATGAGGAAGATAACAAAGCCTACGACATAGTTGCCCCCAACCACAAAGTTGCCGAACGCTTGAATAATCCGGCCCGGATTGCCCGTAAGCAGGATGAGCCGAGTTGAGGATACGTTGAGGGAAAGCCTAAACAACGTGATAATCAAAAGGAGTGACGGGAAAGCCGCGACTTCAAGTGGTTCGCGAATGCTCATGGTAATGAGCAGAATCAAAAGGGAAAGACTGATATTGGCCGCAAGCAAAACGTCTAAAAGAAACGCCGGCAGCGGCAGTACCATCATAATGATGATCGTTACAATGGCCAGCACCACATAAAGATCGCTGTACCGTCCTAGATTGGAAGTAATGTTCCGTGCCACTGCCGTAAACCTCCCCTATATCGTCCTACGTTTGAGACGGTAGACAAATGCTAACACCTCTGCTACTGCCGGATACAGCTCCGCAGGGATCTCCTGACCCACTTCGGTCGTTGCGTATAAAGCCCGGGCAAGCTCCGGGTCTTCTACTGTAGTAATACGATGTTTCTGCCCTTCTTCCTTGATTTTCTGGGCAATAATTCCTCGGCCCTTAGCTACTACCTGGGGCGCAGCCATATCTTCCGGGCTGTAGCGTATGGCAATTGCGTAATGGGTCGGGTTAGTTACAATCACGTCTGCCGTGGGTATTGCCTGCATCATGCGCTGAGAAGCGATCTGCCTCTGGCGCTGGCGGATTCTGGAACGAATCAGCGGATCACCCTCCAGCTGTCGAAACTCTTCCTTTATTTCCTCTTTTGACATCTTTATGCTGTCCTCAAATTCCCGCCGCTGGAACCAGTAGTCAAAGGCGGCAATGACCATAAGGACGAGCCCAAC
>LSQX01010356.1_pt1 | contig 14688 bp, 11 predicted proteins | sample 654561 | NCBI WGS metagenome assembly LSQX01 (sample SAMN04489861, study PRJNA283612) | anaerobic digester metagenome | isolation source: 4 biogas reactors fed with cattle manure at either 37C or 55C with and... | place: Denmark: Kongens Lyngby | collected 2014
AGGCAGTTTTACATCATAAAACCAGGAGGGATAACCATGGCATTCAAACAGGCGGATCGACTGGACAAGGTCCACCATTCCCAGATGAGAAGGATTTTCGGACTCTGCAATCAGCTGAAAAGTCGCGGCGAATGGGTCGGAGATGTTACGATCGGCCAGCCGAACTTCCCGACTCCACAGTATATTAAAGATGCCTGCGTCAAGGCGCTGGAGGAAGGTCATACGGGATACGAGGCGACCGACGGTATTCCTGAGCTCAAGGCGGAAATCATCAAGAAAATCAAGAGAGACACTGGGTTGATCTACGATCCGAGCGAAATCATGGCGACAAACGGTGTAGCCATGGGTTGTTTTGTGTCGCTGATGGCGTGCTTAAACCCGGGCGACGAAATCATCATTCCGGATCCCGTATACTTCATCTACGACAACTGTGCGAACATCGCAGGTGCCACGATTAAGAAATACACGCTGCGCGAAGAAAATGAATTCCAGGTCGACATCGACGAGCTGAAGAGTCTGATTACGGAAAAGACGAAGATGATGGTCATCGTCTCCCCGAGCAACCCGCTCGGTGCAAGCCTTACGACCGACAACCTGGCCGAGATTGCAAAGATCGCAGTCGAAAACGACCTGCTCGTTGTCACAGACGAAATCTACGACATGCTCGTGTACGAAGATCCCAAACCGGTCAGCATCGCCACGTTCCCGGGCATGAGAGAGCGGACGATCATCCTGAACGGATTTTCGAAATCGTTTGCCATGACCGGCTGGAGGCTCGGCTGGGCGGCAGCTCCCGCAGACATCATCGATGCGATGAACCGTCTCGGGTTCTACATGACGTCCGGTCCGGTTTCGTTCGTTATGCACGCGGCTGCGGCAGCGCTGCGCGACGAGGACGGCTCGGTTGAGATGATGCGCCAGGAATTCAACAAGCGCAGGATGTATCTCGTCGAAGAGATCAACAAGATGAAGAACTTCTCCTGTCTCGCTCCCAAGGGTGCATTCTACATCTTCCTGAACATCACGAAGACAGGCATGAGCTCGCACGACTTCTGCGAATATCTATTCGAGAAATATCGCGTCGCCGTCATCGCCGGCAATCTGTTCGGCTCGAGCGGTGAAGGGTTTGTGAGGATTTCCTATGCGGCTTCCGACGAAATTCTGCAAGCGGTTGTGGAAGGTCTGCAGAAAGCTGACAAAGACTTTTAAGGAAAGGCGATCAGTGCAAATCGATGGATTTTAAGAAGAAGAGATGGATCAGCCTGTACGCGGGCTTTGTCATCGTAGCGCTGGCAGGAAACGGCTACGCGTGGAGCGTCTATCAGATGCCGCTCGTCGAAAAATACGGATGGACGATCAGTCAGGTGTCCATATCCTACACGACGGGCTTCCTGTCGGGCATGTTTATATCGCTGTTTTTCGGAGCGAAGCTCCGGAAGATGTTCAAGACGCGCACGGAAGTGTTCATCGGCGGTCTGCTTTACGGCGGAGCCATCTTTATGCTGTCGCAGATGACGGGCCAGCTCTGGCAACTCGTCGTGCTTCACGGCATGGTCGGCTCCCTGGGCGTGTCGATGTCCTACCCAGTGCTCATCGCTTATTCGCAGGAGATCTTCCCGGAAAAGCCGGGGTTTTCGGGCGGGATCATGGCGGCCGGCTACGGGCTGGGCGCTGTAATCTGGGCGCCGCTGGCGACGAAGATTTACACGTCGACCGGCGACATTTCTTCTGCATTCTTCTACCTGGGCATTACGTTTATGGTCGGCATGGCATCGATGTCGCTGCTGCTGTTTACACCGCCCGAAGGTTTTAGGGAGCGGATGATCAAAGAAGCCGCCGAAACCGGAACCGGCGAAAAGGTCCGGACGGCTCGGGTGCGCGAAGTCGTGTACGACATCGACAAGCCGGAGCTGATCCGCACACCGCTGTTCTACATGATGATGGTAACCGTCACGCTGGGCATCGCCTGCGGCGGCATGATCATCAACCAGGGTTCCCCGATCGTCCAGCTGAAGTTCGGCATGACCGCGACGGAAGCGGCGACGGTCGTCGGCAGCGTAGCGGTGGGCAACACCATCGGGCGCTTCCTGTGGGGGACGGTATCGGACCGGATCGGCAAGGTGGAGACGGTCAAAATTCTCCACGTTCTGCAGATCATCTTTATGTCCACGCTGCTGATTGTAAGCAGCAAAACGCTGTTCGTGCTGGCGCTGATGGGGACGACGTTCTGCTACGGCGGACTGGCGTGCCTGCTGGCTCCGGTGACGGGCGAGCTGTTCGGAAACGCGAACATCAGCGCGAACTACTCCGTAGCCTACAGCGCGTACGGACTGTCCTCGCTGCTCGGACCGCTTGTGATCGCCAACATCCGCCAGACGACCGGCGAGTACACGCTTGGCTACGTGGTCGCGATCGTGTTCTCGTTCGTTGCGCTCGCAGCGGCGCTGTTTATCGAGAAGCGCGCAAACCAGATCCGCAAGGAGAATGTCGCAGGGCAGTTCGAGGTCGAAGGCGCGGAATAGGTCAACTGCAGCTCGGTGGCAATGATCGGGTAACTATCGTCTGACCGCTGCCCGGTAGAACGGTGCATCGGAGCAGAAATCGGTCGGATTATCTGCACCGGACCGCTGCTGGCCGAAACGGAAACAATGGAGTGTATACGTAAGTGGAGCGCAGGAAACTGCGCTCCGTTTTTTTGTGCGCTCGTTGACCCGCTATGCGAAAACCCGTATAATGCAAGCATGTAAAGTCGGCCTGCACATCCGCCGGCCGCCCGTGCGGCATACCCTGCCGCTGCTCTTGTATAGAAAGGATCATCCATGCACACCGTCCGGCGCCTGTTCTTGCTTACTGTAACTTTCGTGCTTCTGATTGGAGCGTTGCCCGGATGTGGATCCACCAAGGCACGGGCGGAGGCCTGTTGCGAGCCGCCCCGCGATTTAAAAACGGAGAAAGCTGCCGCCGGTGCGCCGGCCATCCGCCGGGTGCGCTGGGACTCGCATGCGGCATCGCTGCCGGCGGAGCCGATCGACGAGGTGACGGATGACTGGCTGCTCCTCGTCAACAAGACGCATCCGCTGTCGGCGGACTATGTGCCGACGGACCTCGTACGCATTACGTATTTAGTGGGAGACCATGCGGAGTCCATGCGCTATATGCGCAAAGAAGCGGCCGAGCATTTCGAGCTGATGGCCGGTGCGGCCGAAGCGGCGGGGCATGAGATTGGCATCCGCACGGCGTACCGCTCCTATGCGCAGCAGCGCGATATCTTCAACAGCTACGCTGCGCGCGACGGCGAGGAGGCGGCGAACAAGTACAGCGCCCGCCCGGGGCAGAGCGAACATCAGACGGGTCTCTGCGCCGACGTAACCTCGCCGTCGGTCAATTATCAGATGACGACGAAGTACGGCGATGCGCCGGAAGGAAAATGGCTGGCGGAAAACGCGCATCAGTTTGGATTTATCATCCGCTTTCCGCTCGGCAAAGAGCATATAACCGGTTATCAGTACGAACCCTGGCACGTGCGATACGTCGGCATCGAAGCCGCTACGGAAATCGCAGCGCAGGGCATTACGCTGGAGGAATACCTCGGCGAGGTCGATTGAGGATCGTTGGGATTAACCTGCATGCAAGGTGCCTTGCGGGCATTACAATAGAGCAATAGCAGTTAGAAGTAGATTTACAGCTTAGGGATATACATTCATTGCTATAGAGCGACGATTGGAAGAAGTCGATTGTCAGAACAGGGAGGAACACCATGGCATTGTATTACGAAGAGCCGTCCAGAACGTTTAGCGAGTACCTGCTGATACCCGCGTATTCCGACGAAAACTGCACGCCGGACAACGTCAGCCTGCAGACGCCGATCACAAAATTCCGCGTCGGCGAAGAGCCGACGCTCCGCCTCAACGTTCCCCTCGTCTCGGCGATCATGCAGTCGGTCTCCGGCGACCGCCTCGGCGTAGCGCTTGCGCGCGAAGGCGGCACGGCCTTTATCTACAGCTCGCAGAGCATCGAAGACGAAGCCGCGATGGTGGCGAAAGTCAAAAGCCACAAAGCGGGCTTCGTAACTTCGGACTCGAACGTCCGCCCCGATCAGACGCTCGCCGACATCCTGGCGCTCAAAGAGCGGACGGGTCACTCGACGACGGCGGTCACCGACGACGGGACGCCCGAAGGCAAAATGGTCGGTCTGGTGACGAGTCGCGACTACCGGGTCAGCCGCATGTCGCTGGACACGAAGGTGTCGGAGTTTATGACGCCGCTCGACAAGCTGATCGTCGCGCGCGAGGGCGTAAGTCTCTCGGCGGCCAACGATATCCTGTGGGACCACAAGCTCAACGCGCTGCCGATTCTCGACGACCGCGGGCGGTTTAAGTATTTCGTGTTTCGCAAGGACTACGACGCGCACAAGGCGAATCCGATGGAGCTTCTGGACGAGCAGAAGCGCTACATCGTGGGCGCGGGCATCAATACGCGTGACTACAAGGAACGCGTTCCGGAGCTGATCCGTGCCGGCGCCGATATTCTGTGCATCGACTCGTCCGAAGGGTTTACGCAGTGGCAGGCGAATACGCTCGACTGGATCCGCAGCGAGTACGGCGATACGGTAAAGGTGGGCGCGGGCAACATCGTGGACGGTGACGGATTCCGCTTCCTGGCCGATGCCGGCGCCGACTTTGTGAAGGTGGGCATCGGAGGCGGGTCGATCTGCATCACCCGCGAGACGAAGGGCATCGGGCGCGGGCAGGCCAGCGCCGTGATCGAGGTGGCTGCAGCGCGCAAGAAGTATCTGGAGGAGACGGGCGTGTATGTTCCGCTGTGTTCCGACGGAGGCATCGTGCATGACTATCACATGATTCTGGCGCTTGCCATGGGCGCGGACTTCCTGATGCTGGGGCGCTACTTCTCGCGGTTTGACGAGAGCCCGACGGCCAAGCTGATGATCAACGGAACCTATGTTAAGGAATACTGGGGCGAGGGGTCGAACCGCGCCCGCAACTGGCAGCGCTACGACTTAGGCGGCGATGCAAAATTCCGCTTTGAGGAAGGCGTGGATTCCTACGTGCCCTATGCCGGCACGCTGTCCGACGGCGTGCGCCAGACGCTCGCCAAGATCCGTTCGACGTTCTGCAACTGCGGCTCGCTCACCATCTCCGAGCTTCAGGAGAAAGCGAAGCTCACCCTCGTGTCGTCGACGTCCATCGTCGAAGGCGGCGCGCACGACGTAATCCTCAAAGAATCCCTGCAGGATGTGTGGAGATAGGGTGCAGAGGGTCAGGGTGCAGAGGTAGCACCGGCACACTGCCACCAGAGCGCCGGGCCGACTAGCACAACTGCCGAAATTGCACATAACCCAGTGATTTGTAGCTTTGGTCGGCGTGGAAGAATGCAGCAAAACCCGCCGGTCGACCGAACGCCGGCGCGGATTGGTAGCATAAGGTGCGCCGGCCTGTAGCAGCGCCGCAACACTGCCAACAGGCCGCCAGCTGCAAAGGGCACGCGCCACGATGCCAACAGGCCACCAGCTGCAAAGGGCACGCGCCACGATGCCAACAGGCCACCAGCTGCAAAGGGCACGCGCCACGATGCCAACAGGCCGCCAGATGCAAAGGGCACGCGCCACGCTATCGCCTAACTCCGCTTGCTTTTAGAAAGGAATACCACCCGTGGATAAAACAACACCGAAAAGAGAAACGCTGGAACAGCGCACCGGGTTTGCCGGCACGCTGCAGGAATACGTGCAGGCGAGCATCGAAGATATTCGAAAAACCGTCGGGGACCGACGGATTCTGCTCGCGCTGAGCGGAGGGGTGGACAGTTCCGTGTGCGCCGCGCTCGTGCACGAAGCGGTGGGCGACCAGCTCGTATGCATCTTCGTGGACCACGGCCTGATGCGCAAAGGCGAGCCCGAAGCAGTAAAGCAGGTCTTCGGGGACCGGATGCACATCCGGCTGATCGCCGTCGACGCATCCGAGCGGTTTCTTTCGAAGCTCGCCGGTGTGGAAGAGCCCGAAGCGAAGCGCAAGACCATCGGCGAAGAGTTTATCCGCGTGTTCGAGGAAGAAGCCGCCAGGCTCGGCGACATTCCATTCCTCGCCCAGGGCACCATCTATCCGGACATTCTCGAGAGCAAGTCCGCCACGGGCGGCATAAAATCGCACCACAACGTCGGTGGTCTGCCGGAAGAGTTCGATTTCGAACTGGTCGAGCCGCTGAAGTTTTTGTTCAAGGACGAGGTGCGTGACGCCGGCGAATTGCTCGGCCTTCCTCACGAGCAGGTGTATCGTCAGCCGTTTCCCGGGCCGGGGCTCGGCGTTCGGGTCATCGGCGCGATTACAAAAGAGAAAGTACACATGGTTCGGGAGTCCGATGCTATTTTGCGGGAAGAAGTGAAGAACGCCGGTCTCGAGGGCGAGATCTGGCAGTACTTTACTGCCTGCCCCGGCTTCCGGTCGGTCGGCGTTGTCGACGGTCGGCGTGCGTACGGCCAGGCCATAGCGATACGGGCCGTCACGAGCCGTGACGCCATGTCCGCCGGCGTCTACCCCATGCCTCACGACCTGCTGCAGCGCATCAGCAGCCGCATCACCAGCGAAGTGCCCGGCGTCAACCGCGTCGTGTACGACGTCACGCCAAAACCCCCTGGGACAATCGAGTGGGAGTGATTGAGATGGCTACACATTCCATATATCAGTTTTGTGCGGAACTTGATGACTATAAGCCAATTATTTGGCGACGCTTTCAAGTTACAGACAATATTACCCCGGCGCGGCTGTGCTACATCATTCAGGTGCTATTTGAGATGACGGCAAGTCATTTGATGGCTCTTGAAGTGCCGCTGGAGATGCCGTCAAATGCGCCCGATGTCATTCTGCGCTTTGAAATCATAGACGATAATTATGACGACTACTCTGACCCGCATCGTGATATAAAAGTTTGCGATGCCACAGAAGGAACCCTTCGCAGAATCGGGTTGTACCCCGGAAGCACGCTGAACTTCAACTATGATTTCGGAGACGATTGGTGGGTGAAGCTGACCCTCGAAGAAATATTTGAGGATAAGGCTTTGCCGGGCAGTGAGTTTCCCCGTGCGTTGGACGGCGCAGGCTTCGGCATCGTCGAGGATGTCGGCGGAACCGGTGGCCTAAAGGACTTAGTTAAAGCCTTCAAAAAGAAGAAAGGCGCGGACTATAAGCAGTTCAGCGAATGGCTCGGTGTGGACGAGTTTGACATGGATGCGTTTGATTTAGACGATATGAATTTCCGTTTAAAAAAGATACCTCGTATTTATAAGAAATGCTACGAGGACAGATTAGAGCCGACGCAACGCTCCATTGACCTAATCGAGCGCAAATATCTTAAAAAGTAAGATGGATAAGTGGGATGGAATTTTGAGTAAATATGCGCCTCTTAAACAGATGCTATTGCTATCAGCTCAAGATAATGTGAATATGGGCTTTGGAGAAATAGAGACAATATTGGGGTTCTCTCTGTCCGCAAGTGCTTATACACATAGATCTTGGTGGGCAAATGGAGGGCATACATAAGCATCGGCGTGGCTTAATGCCGGATACAAGGTTGTGCAGGGCAGTGATACACTAAAGCTGTAATGATGATGTGCGAAATGCATAATAATGCCAATTCGATAGGAGCATATCGTCATAATATACGTTGAGCCGGGCCTCCGGAGGAATGTCGCGAAAAAATGTCAAAATTTACGATAATGAGTGAATCCTCTTTGGATTTGGGCGAGATAATGAACAGATTTGCGAAAAGTGTCTAGTAACTCGATGTAATTTCCATATAATGCCAAACAAAGCACTCAAGAGCGGCTTTTTTGCTACTTTTTCCGGACAAAACGCAAAAGTCCGCGGCAAAGCACTCAAGAGCGGCTTTTTTGCTACTTTTTCCGGACAAAACGCAAAAGTCCGCGGCAAATCACTCAAGAGCGACTTTTTTGCCATTCCCCCGGACAAAACGCAAAAGTCCGCGGCAAATCACTCAAGAGCGACTTTTCTGTCATCCCCCCGGATAAAACGCACATTGCCACTGCCGTTTTGATTGATCCAAACAGCAGCAACCAACTTTAAGCCCTGGTCATAACATCAGGGCTTTTCGTTAGAATGGATGGCTTTTACGTTCGCTCGTGATACAATGTATACAAATAAAACAATAGGGTGGCAAGGAAGAGCGAAGAGATTATTACTCTTTTGCTCGGCACGGGCTGTACAAGTAAAATATGGGCTCAAATGCTGTAAACGCGGGGTCACATGAANNGCTCCAGTGGCTGCCTATGGGACGGATCCGCAGAAGCGGTGACAATTCAGGCGCAGAAACGGCGACAATTCAACTGCAGAATCAATTCTTATGCGAACAGGAGGAGGTCAGCATGCGTGAAGAAGGTACAACAGCCATCAAGTGTCAAGAGTGCGGCGCTCCTTCGTACTTCGATCAGAAAGCCGAAGGATTCGCGTGTCCTTACTGTGGAGCTTTTACTCCGTGGGCCTCTGCGGACTACAGGTATACGCTGGATATGATTTTCCGTCACCGCCCGATTCCGGTGATCGACGGACTTCTAAAACTCACTCACGTGGGCCTGGGCGAAACCGCCTTAAAATATGTGAAATTTCCTGACGAGATGACGCAGAGAACGAGCAGCCTGGACGATCTGCTCTATGAGCACGATAGGGGAACGTACGAAAAGTGGCACAACCGGGAAGAAAAATCCTTTGACTGCCCGTATTGCGGTGCTCAAATTACAGGATTTTCGACACAAAGTGTGTTCACGTGCGGGCATTGCGGCAATAAAATTATGTACTCCGAGGTGTTTGAAACCGGCGCATATGGCGAAAATCTCGTCTACGGCTACGACCCGAACATGTACGATCTGGTGCTTCCCTCGAAGGTCACGAAAACACAGGCCATCGCGCAGATGCTTCGCCTGGCCGCGGAGAACCGGAACCACTTCGAAGGGCAGGATATCGAAAAGAGGATAAGATCCGAGGTGCAGGCGATCTGTCTGCCGTACTGGGTCGAGGATATCAGCGTAAAAGCGACGGCGGACACCGAGCGCGGGCGGTTCACTTTTTATCACGATCGAATCAACTGGGCAAGGCCGCAGTGCTCCCTTTTTGACATCTACCTGCTCAACGAACTGAACCCCTGGGATTACGGGGAGTCCGCACCGTTTACACCGGCATTTTTAGAGGACGATGTGCGCATTTTTGCCCCCATGAACAACGACGAGCGCGTGACGGCGCCTTATCGAATCCTGCGCCGGGATTTACCTGACATGCTCAAGTCCACTTTTGGCCTCAGCGATGTTAAGGTGCTGGGATGGGTGACGGATTTGAGGCGCCACAAATATGCATCTGTCAATCTGCCCATATGGTATCTCGATAAACCAGACTGGGCGGGCGAGTCGGATTTACAGACCCGGATGGCGGTCAACGCTCAAACAGGGAAAGCAGCGGCGTTATTTTTGGAGGCCGGCAAGAAGGACTACACGATTACACTTGAACCGTATCCGCAGCCGAAAATGTCGGATGAATGCACCATGTTTTCTCCGCCTGTGCCGGTCAAATATGTAAAGTCGCCTTTCCTGTTCCAGACATTTCATATAGACGAAGTGCTGGGTAAACCGAGAAGTAAATTCAGAAGGCTGTTTAAGGATTAGGTCGGTATTCAACGACTGTATCGCAAGCTTTAATCCATAAAGCGTTGTCCGTCGAGTGGAGGGGTGAGGTATGAAATTCAGAACTTTTATCGCTCTGTGCGTGCATCTCGTGCTGGCCGTTGTGCTGAGCGTTTATCTGGTCTTTTTCCATGTGGATTCAAGCGGCAACGATTCACCCTGGTCTGTGGTCGGCGGCGTTTTCTTGCTGGCCGCCATTTCTTTTGGTGTGACGGTAGCGATTCAGAGAAAGTTCGGACGCTTTAGCAGGTATTGATTTTTACGTGTTGCAAGGAGAGTCTCATGAAAAAATATCTATGGTCTTATGTTCTTTTGCTGGCTGTTGTCTTATGCTCCTGCACCGGCTGCGGGCCGGGAGGAGGGAATAAGGAAGGGTCGAACGGCGCAGAGGCGGTGTCGATCGTATTCATGGGGGAGAGCATTGCTGCGCCCACCTCGTACCCGGACGTTCCCGCTGACTATACGCCCGTTTTGTCTGATCTCTATCTTTACGGCGAACTTCTGCGGCGGTGCGAAGTCTTGGACCGAGAGGGCAAGGGCACGCAGGAAATTCAGCAAGAATGCGAAGCGGTAGCGGAAACGATACGTCAGAGGGGGTATGTTGTGTATCCGCACGGCAGCATCGAGGGAACCTCCGGTTACGCGCTGGTCGATCTGGATGGCGACAAGTCCCCCGAGTTGCTGTTGCTGAACAACTCTTCCCGGGACGCTCTGCGCGGTCAAGCCCCCTCCATCACCTCTGTCTTTACGGTGCGGCACGGAGAGCTCGTGTGCCTCGAAGCGGACTCTTACGAACTGCAATACAACACCATTTTATCGGCGGACGGCACTTTTTATCGATGCATCGACTGGCAGGGCACGGGGTATGTCAACGTAAGCGCATTTCGCCTGGAAGCCGGCCGGTCGGAATTTACGGTCGTTTCGGATGCGCGCTCCGCGCTTTCTTTTAGCGACAGCGAGGTGCCGGAATCATATTGGACAAAATATGAAAACGGAAAAGAAATCGAGATTGCGGAAGATGAATTTTATGCGCTGCTCGAACAATATAGTCACCCGAAAAAACGGATGAATCTTGGCTTCGTGCCGATCCATCCCGACGCGACCGACCTTTCCTCCGTCACGCGACACGACGAAGGATCCTCAGCACCGATTGAATATCCCGCGTCCTATCAGGGTGCGCCGGGCGAATACCGCCCCATTTTAAATGATTTTTATCTTGTTTCCAAATATATGCAAAGAGACGAGCTCCTCGACGGCGATCTCGAAAGTATCGGTTTTATGGAATACCCCTATCCCTCTGATGCGCAGCTGGCGTACGCCGTCATCGATATCAACAACGATAAAACCCCGGAATTGTTGCTCGGAACGGTGGATGGATTGAAGAGCTCCGCCCCTCATTCGATCTTTACGCTAAAAGACGGCAAGCCTGTTTTGCTGACGTCGTTCTGGAGCAGAAATTACGGAGTGATCTCCGCCGACGGAACCATTTATTCCATAGGGTCCGGAGGCGCGGCGCATACGTATTTATCGTCATTCAGGTTGGATAAAAACGCGGATGCGTTAACTCAGCTGACGGACATACATTCGGATTACTCAGATTTGGAAGAGAAGCCTTACTATGTGCAGGTCGTGGACGGCCGAAATCGCTACATTGCGGAGAGAACGTTTTGGGACTTCTACGAAGAGTACGGCAACCTGCCGGAAACGATGGAGCTGACCATTATTCCTATTGCAAATTGAGCAAGAGTCATTAGGAGGGAGTGTTATATTCGGATGGATTCCTATGGAATCCATCCTGCCTTTCTTTGCAAATTGGATCCGCTGGCGCGGGGTTGGATGGAAATCGGCGTTTAAAAGGCAAAATTTCCAGTTTTGTGTGAAGCCGATTTCCATTTAAGGGAGATATCGAACACTTTTGGCGAAAGTGTTCGATATCTCGTCCGCCTCTCGCTGACTTTCACTCAAGATCGCAAATTTTGTACTCAGAACGGCAATCAGCTCCAGCCATCCACTCAAGATCGCAAATTTTGCATCCAGATTAGCTATCTGCGCCAACGGGTCACGCGGCTTGCTTCCTTTCCCTAAACAAACCCCGCTTTATGTCGATATACAGTAGTGAGACCCGGCACAGTAGACGGCTTGGAGGCGGCGGCGTGGACGAACATCTAAAACATACAAAGAAGCTTGGGGGTCACGCGTACTCGACCCGGGAATTTGCGAACCGGGTCGTGGCAACGCTCACGGCCCTCGTCGTCATATCGTCGGTTGCGGTTGCTCTGCTGATCTATCTGCCGCTTAAAGCGGAGCTGCAGCAGAGTCTGGTGGAAAATTTCAGCAAGCTTGCCTACATCCGCTATGCCGGGCTGCAGAACAGCATGGAACGCGGGATGGAAGGCGCCAGGAGTATGTCGAGCCGGTCGGTCATCCGCGATGCGATCCTCGACTACAAAAATGGCCGTCTCGATCTGGACGGCCTGATCGAGGCGACGCAGAATAAATACGAGGACGGAGCGAGCGCGCTCGAGTACCTGCTCAAGTCGGAGCGACTCGTGGACGACACGGTGATCGCGCGCTACACGGCGCCGGGATACGAAGGTTCGGCGTGTGACGGATGGGACGGCTGCGCAACGCTCGACGAAGCTTCGTCCGTGCTCTGCCTGGCGAGCGGCCACGAGTACTTTGCGGTTCGGTCTCCGATCGTCGCCCAGGGGCAGGTGCTCGGTTACGATCAGCTGGTGTTCGACCTGAGCGGGCAGATCCACGCGCTGTGCTCGGAGACGATCCGGGCGGAGCTCAACAGCCGGGAGATTTATAGCGAACTGCTTGAAGGCGCCGACGTCGTTCGATCCGACGACTCATACGCTCTGTTTTATAAAGACGACAGCTATCATCTCGCGTACCACATGCAAAACGACACGCATTTTATCGTGCGGCAGGACAAGGCATCGCTGCTGGAGCCGGTGTCACGGGTGGGGCAGCAGGTGCTGTTTGCCGGCATCGTCATCCTGTTCGTCTTTGCGCTGGCGATTGACTTCTTCGTGATCCGTCACGCGAAAGATCAGTTGGAGGACGGGCACAGCTCGCTGCAAACAGCCGTCACCGAGGCGAACACGGATGCCCTCACCGGTGCGGGGTCTCGCCGGTACGGCGAGGTGCTTTTAACCGGCTTGTTTGAACGGTTTCGGTCGAACGGGATTTCGCCGGCGGTGATGCTGTTCGATGTGGACGGGCTCAAGCGGATCAACGATACGTACGGCCATCCCGTGGGCGACCTGGCCATCAGTGCGGTGGCGGAGGCGGTTCAGAGGTGCGTTCGCAAGGAGGATGTACTGCTGCGCTGGGGCGGCGATGAGTTTATCGGAATTTTTGACGGGCTCGACGAAGAAGACGCCATCCCGTTTGCGCACAAGCTGCGCGACGCCGTGTCGGATGTGGAAATCGATGCGGGTGCGGGAGCCATCCGGCCGTCCATATCGGTTGGTCTCTCTTATTTTATGCGTGACGATCGCAGCTACTCCGATGCGGTAGACCGCGCCGATCGGGCGATGTATCTTTCGAAGTCCGCAGATCGGACGAAGGTGCACAAGCTGTAGAGGCATCGGTTTGTGCAGTTAGTCAAACATATCGATCAGGCGAATTTTAACGACCGCATCGTCTTCGAAGTAGAACAGCAGCGCTGCGCCGAATCCGTGCTCGCGGTTGCCGTACCACAGAAAGTCACCCTCGAAATCCCAATAGGGCGTGTCGTTGATCTCGGGATAAGCGGCGAGGACTTCCGCCCGGCTCGCACCCATCCGGATGCCCCGGTGCGTCTCCACATCGGAGCGCGTCGTCTTCAGACTGCTGATTTTGTAGACATCCTCATAGGAATTGTAGTAGCACAAGGCCGAAAGGTCTCTGTATTCGAACAGCCACCAGGCGTCGCCTTCGTTGTAAATCGGCTCGTAGTTGCCCATCAGCGTGCGAACTGGATCCTCGTTGAGCGGAATGACATTACCCCCGATGCCCACGTACTGCGGGTAGCCGTCGAACGTGATCGATGTGTCGATGTCCCAAATTCCGTACGTCACCTGGATGACGATTTCGTCGATCGTCCGGTCGGGGTCGATGTAGTCGGTTTTCCCGATGACGCCCTGCCAGCTGTCGTCGTATCCGCTGCGGCTGAGCACTACGTACATCGGCTCGCCTGTGTGCCAGTCGAGCGACCCTTCGTCATCCGCATCCATCCGCGTAAACCAGTACCTGCTGGATTCCACTCTGTAGGCGACGCCGTACGTCTCGTACAGAAGGCGCTCCCCGGCGTATTCGATGCGATCGATGCGGAAGTCTCCATCCTTTGGTTCAGCCGGCTCGTCTCGGGCGAAGTACACATCGCCGGCGCCGATCGTCTCCTGTATGTCGCTCAGATAGGTGAGGATGAGGCCGCGGACCTCGGCAGGCACATCGTCTTCCTCTGGCGGAGTCTCGCCGCCGCCGCAGCCTCCGGCTATCAGGGCCAGCGTGACAGTGAGCACCGCGATGAGTGCGAGGCGTAGTTTGAAATTTCTCTTCACCGGTCTTTCCTCCTCTTCCTGTGGGCTATTCTGTAAAGCTCTATAGATATATTGTTCCGATCATCCGAGTCCTTCTGACAACCTCTCGTGTCGTACCGCTTTCAAATTGAGCAAGTCTGCATGCCTGGTACGGCTGCCTTCATGATACAGGGCAACGCAGCGCCGCGCAACCGGATTCTGGCAGCGCGGAAGTGGAGAGTTATACAGAAAACCCTTAAATCCGGCCTTCCCGTATAACTCCGTCCGTTCAAACCGAGTCCGGCGCATGCCCGCTTGCCGGATCCAATTACGAATCATATTGCAGATGATGAAATGTCTGTGGTAGCATAGGGGCGTGCGCTAAAGACAGATGCACACCTGCAGGTAGGAAAATTGTCACAGAGTTCGGTTACAGGTACCGGAGCAGAAGGAGCGAAAATGATTATAACGACAACACCC
>LSQX01125206.1_pt5 | contig 14686 bp, 6 predicted proteins | sample 654561 | NCBI WGS metagenome assembly LSQX01 (sample SAMN04489861, study PRJNA283612) | anaerobic digester metagenome | isolation source: 4 biogas reactors fed with cattle manure at either 37C or 55C with and... | place: Denmark: Kongens Lyngby | collected 2014
CTGCCAAGTCCTAATATATTTGCCGTAATATTCATTGACATGGCTTTTCTTGCAGGTGAATTTTTCTCTAATTTCGGAAACAATAATCGCAAAATGGGCGATAGCATAAGGCTTATGATTTTCGTAAGTCCCGATTTTTCAGCAATATTCATTATTCCGCTCCAAAAGGCAATAACGCCCATAAGCTTTAAGCACAGCGTTATTGCAGGTTGACCGCCCGTAATAATAGTCGCCGAAAGTGCGTCCATTTTTCCGAAAGCCAATGCCGAAAAAACTGAAAGTGTGACCATTATTACAAAAATATAATTCATCATAAGTATTTCTTCCTTTCAATTTTAACAAAGCGGTAAAGCACCATAAATATTAAAAAACTTGACTAAACCGCAATATGTAGTATAATATAGTTGCATTTTTTTACAAAAAGCGGAGGTTGTATGGCAAAAAAAACACAATATGGAAATGAAAGCATTTCCCAGCTAAAAGGCGCCGATAGGGTACGAAAGCGTCCTGCCGTTATTTTCGGCTCGGACGGTCTTGAGGGCTGTCAACATTCTATATTTGAAATTATTTCAAACTCAATAGACGAAGCGCGCGAGGGCTTTGGCGACAGGATAATTATAACGAGATATCTTGACAATTCGATTGAGGTTCAAGATTTTGGTCGCGGACTTCCGGTTGATTATAATCGCAAAGAGGAACGGTATAATTGGGAGCTTGTATTCTGTGAGCTTTACGCGGGCGGCAAATACGATACGAATGATAATGGCAGCTATGAATATTCACTCGGCTTAAACGGTCTTGGTCTTTGCGCAACGCAATATGCGTCAGAGTATATGGAGGCGGAGATACACGGAGGGGGATACCGTTATCTTCTGAACTTTAAGCACGGCGAGCCAAACGGCAAAATGATTAAAGAGGAATATCCTAAAAAGAATACGGGAACGCGTATAAAATGGCGGCCTGACCTAAAGGTATTTACTGATATTGATGTTCCCGTAACATATTTTACGGAAACCTTAAAAAGGCAATCAGTCGTAAACAAAGGGATACGGTTTATATTTAAAAATCAAGTGACCGAAACGAAGTTTGAAACGACAGAATTTTTATACGAAAATGGGATAGAGGATTATATCAAGGAGTTTTGCGGCGAGGACGCGTTTACATCCGTTCAGGTATGGCATGCTGAAAAACGCGGCAGGGACAGGACGGACAAGCCTGAATATAAGGTGCTTATAAACTCGGCTTTATGCTTTTCAAATAAAAAACAGCTAAAAGAATACTATCATAACTCAAGCTGGCTTGAGTATGGCGGCGCACCCGAAAAAGCTGTGAGAAGCGCATTCGTTGCGCAAATAGACGCGTACTTAAAGCAATCAAACAAATACCTAAAAAGCGATAATAAAATTTCATTCCAAGATGTGGAAGACTGTCTTATACTTATTATTTCATCCTTTTCTACTCATACCTCTTACGAGAACCAAACGAAAAAGGCTATTAACAATAAATTTATACAAGAGGCTATGACAGAATTTTTCAGACATCAGCTTGAAGTATATTTTCTTGAGAATAAGCTTGAAGCGGATAAAATCTCTGAACAAGTTTTAATAAATATGCGCAGCCGCATAAAAGCAGAAAGCACGAGGCAAAACTTGAAAAAAGTCCTTGCACTATCAAATGATATGTCGGGGAGAGTTGAAAAATTCGTAGACTGCCGCTCAAAAGATACGGGAGAAAGAGAGCTTTATATCGTTGAGGGCGACTCTGCTCTCGGTGCGTGCAAGCAGGCGCGTGATTCTGCTTTCCAAGCCGTAATACCCGTTCGGGGCAAAATTTTTAATTGCCTAAAGTCCGATTATGACAGGATTTTTAAAAGTGAAATAGTCGTTGATTTATTAAAGGTTTTCGGTTGCGGAGTTGAGGTCAAGACTAAAACGAAAAAGGATATTACCTCTTTTAATCTTCAAAACCTCAGATGGGATAAAATTATTATTTGTACTGACGCCGATGTTGACGGATTTCATATCAGAACGCTTATTTTAACTTTAATATACCGCCTTGTGCCTACGCTTATAAATGTAGGCAAGGTATATATTGCGGAGTCTCCGCTTTATGAAATCAATACGAAAGATGAAACATTCTTTTGCTATACGGAAAAAGAAAAGACAGAGGCGCTTGAAAAAATCGGTAACGCAAAGTACACGATACAGCGCTCAAAGGGACTTGGAGAAAATGATGCCGATATGATGTGGCTTACAACGATGAATCCTGATACAAGACGGTTAATAAAAGTTGAGCCAAACGGCATAAAAGATGAAATTGACGAAAAGTTTGAGCTTCTTATGGGTGACAATCTGGAGGGCAGAAAAGAGCATATTGCCGACAATGGTTATATGTATATCGAGCTTGCGGATTTGTCTTAAAAAGGGAGAATAATTCATGGCAAAAAGACCAAATAGAACAGATAAAAGCAATAAAAAGAACGATGACACTAAGCTAAAAACACATATTTCCGGAGCGGGTGATGTAGTAAATCAGCTTATTACTGACACGCTTGAAGTGAATTTTATGCCATATGCTATGAGTGTTATAATGTCACGCGCCATTCCGGAGATAGACGGATTTAAGCCCGCGCATAGAAAACTGTTGTATTCAATGTATAAAATGGGGCTTTTATCGGGCGGCAGAACAAAATCCGCAAAAATAGTCGGCATAACAATGCAGTTGAACCCTCACGGTGACGGACCTATTTATGATGCCATGGTAAGGCTTTCTCGCGGGAATGAATCGCTTTTGCATCCATATGTAGACAGTAAGGGTAACTTCGGCAAGGCATATTCAAGTAATATGCAGTATGCGGCCTCTCGTTATACAGAAGCGAAATTAGAAGAAATCAGCAGAGAGCTTTTTCTTGACATAGATAAAGATACCGTTGACTTTGTAGATAACTATGACGGTACCATGAAAGAGCCGTGGCTCCTTCCCGTTTCATTTCCGACGATTTTAACAAATGTAAACACCGGCATAGCCGTGGGAATGGCAAGCCAAATAGCCTCTTTTAATTTAAGGGAAATATGCGATGCGACTGTTGAGCTAATAAAAGACGCTGATTTTGATGTTTCACAAATAATTAAAGCGCCGGACTTTGTCGGCGGCGGGTATGTTATTTATGACAAAGCTGTTATGGAGAATATTATTAATAACGGCAGAGGCGGAATAAAAATAAGGGCAAAATACACTTATGACAAATCGAATAACTGTATTGATATTACGGAAATTCCGCCAAGAGTTACGGCAGAGCAGATAATAGACAGGATTATTGACCGTGCAAAAAGCGGCACAATAAAAGAAATAAGCGATGTTCGTGACGAAACGGATAAAAGCGGACTTAAAATCACAATAGACTTAAAAAGAGGCACAGATGCCGACGCTCTTATGAGAAAGCTTTATAGAATAACGCCGCTTGAGGACTCTTTTTCCTGTAACTTTAATGTGTTAATAGCAGGTGTTCCCGTTGTTTTAGGCGTAACGGATTTACTTAAAGAATGGATAGCATTTAGAGAGGAATGTGTAAGAAGACGCGTATATTTTGAGTTAAACAAAGCAAAAGAACGCTTGCATTTACTTTTAGGTCTTAGCAAAATACTGCTTGATATAGACAAGGCGATAAAGATTGTCCGCGGTACAGACGAGGAATCGGAAGTAGTTCCTAACCTTATGATAGGATTTGGCATTGACCGTATTCAAGCAGATTTTGTAGCTGAAATAAAATTAAGGCACTTAAACCGTGAATATATATTAAAAAGAACCGCCGATATAGAAGCCTTAAAAAAAGCCATTGAGGAAATGGAAGCAATCTTAAAATCAAAAACTCGGTTAAGAAAAATTATTATAAAAGAGCTAATTACCGTTAAGGAAAAGTACGGTCAAGATAGAAGAAGTGAAATCATTTATCTTGAGGACGAAGAACACGAGGAGCCAATAGAGGAAATACCTGACTATCCCGTCAACTTATTTTTTACAAAAGAAGGTTATTTCAAAAAAATAACGCCTCTTTCCCTTAGAATGGGCGGCGAGCAAAAGCTAAAAGACGGTGACGAGATAACTGAGGAATTTGAAGCGTCAAACGCTTGCGATTTACTGTTCTTTACAGATAAACAGCAGGTTTATAAATCAAAAGCAAGTGATTTTGAGGATACTAAAGCTTCAGTTTTAGGCGAATTTATAGGCTCAAAATTAGAGTTCGATGAAGATGAGCGCGCCATATATATGGCGGTAACTACAGATTATAGCGGTTATATGCTTTTCTTTTTTGAAAATGGCAAGGTTGCTAAAATAGATATGTCGTCTTATGAAACGAAAACGAACCGAAAAAAGCTAATTAAAGCCTATTCGGACAAATTTCCAATAGTAGCAGCTAAGTATATAGAAAAGGATATAGAGCTTACGCTTTTGTCGAGCGCAAACCGTGCTTTAATATTAAACAGCGCCTCTCTAATTCCAAAATCATCAAGGGACTCTATGGGGGTTAATGTTATGACGATTAAAAAAAATCATAGGTTAATATCGGTCAAGGAACATAAAGAGGATGATTTTGAAAAGCCGCATAGGTACCGCACAAAAACATTGCCAAGCACAGGCGCCGTTTTACGACCGGAGGACAAAGCCGAGCAGCTTTCACTTGAATAAAAAGAGACTGTCTCCGATATTAAGGAGACAGTCATTGTCGTCTTACTCCACAGATTCGCTTTGCCTTACAAGAGCATTCTCTCTGAAAAGTAAGGATATGCACCAAATTCCTGCCAATGCGACGACCGCATAAATTATTCTGCTGACGATAGCTGCCTGTCCGCCGAATAGCCATGCCACAATATCAAACTGGAAAATTCCGATAGCACCCCAATTAAGGGAGCCGATAATGGTTACTATAAGCGCAAATTTATCCCACATTATATTTCAACTCCTTTTGTGATTTGCTTTAGTTATTATTTGTGCTTTCTTTTTTGATATACGGTTTTTTCAAGGTATTTTTTTACAAATTGAGGTGATTTCTTGTTAAATTTCGTATTTGGACGAGCCGCAAGCGGAAAAACTACTTATCTGCGCAATTTAATTCGGGATTTCGTAAACAATACATCAGAAACCCCAATGCTTATTGTGCCGGAGCAGCATTCTTTTGAAACGGAAAGAGAAATGCTTAGTATTCTTGGCGCCGACAAAATGAGCCGTGTTGAAATATTAAGTTTTTCAAGGCTTGCGAATAAAACTATTGAGCGTTTTACAAAAAACAAAAAAACACCTGTAACAGAAGCACAAAAAATCAGCATTATGAGTATTTGCCTTTTACAGTTGTGTGATACCTTGGAAATTTTTGGAGATAAAACGCATTCGCCGGAGCTTTTGTCACAGTTAATTAATATTGATGCACAGCTTCATCAAAACTGTATTACACCGGAGCAGTTGTCTGCCGCAAGTGCAAATATTAAGGAATATAACCTGAAGCAAAAAATGCGGGAAATATCTTTAATAACAGAAGTTTACAGAACCGAAATTGAAAAAAAGTTCGACGACAGCAGTACAGAGCTTGACGAGCTTATAAGTCTAATTTCAACACACAATTTATTTCAAAATAGAATTATAATATTTGATTCTTTCAGAGGATTTACCGCACAGGAAATGCAAATTTTTACACAGCTTATTAAAAGAGTCAAAGCCGTTTATATTTCCATTTGTTCAGAGGATTTTACGGACGAATTCTCTGGATTTGGCGTTTTCACCCATACGACAGAATTCGCAAAACAGCTTCGTGCGGCGGCACTGGAGAATAATGTTATAATATCAAAACCGGCATATCTTTCATATGCCCCAAAATTCAATAATTTTCCGCCAAAGCAAACACGCACAGTAAATGAGGCGTTAGGCGCGCTCGAATATTCACTTTATTCGCCCAAGTTTGAAAGCTTTTCAAAGGAAACGAAAGATATTATGCTCGTTTGCGCAGAAGACAAGGCGGATGAAAGCGAATTTATAGCAAGAGAGATAAAGCGCCTAATAAGAGAGGAGAATATGCGCTGCCGTGACATTTATATAATTGAGCGTACAGAAGGAACATACAAGCCATTTTTAATGAACGCTTTACGCCGTTATTCATTGCCTGTATTTGACGACTCGAGGCGCAAGGTGTTTAATGAGCCGATAATTACCGCCGTCTATTATGCAATAGAAAGCATTGTGAAAGGCTTTTCAACGGACAGTATTATGAGGTATTTAAAAACAGGACTTACAGAAATCCCGCTTTATGATATTTGTCTTGTTGATAATTATGCGCTTCTGTGGGAAATTGACGGCGCAAAGTGGAAAAGTGAGTGGAAAAATCATCCTTTGGGTCTTTTACACAGCATAGACAATAAAACTTTAGAAAAATTAAAAAAGCTGAATGAAATAAGAAACAGAATAATAAGTCCCCTGCAAAAGTTGAAAGAGCGAACGCAAAACGCCGGCGGTACGGCAATATCAAAGGCTGTTTATAGCTTTTTAATTGAAACAAAAATGCCGGAAAGACTTTTAAGTACAGCGCAGAAAGCGGAAGAAAGCGGCGAGCCTAACGCCGTATCGCGAAGCGGCGAGGATTATGACACATTAATATCAATACTTGAGCAAGCGGCGCTGCTTTTAGATGATAAAGAGGTTTCATTAAAAAGGTACTGCGAGATTTTTCTGCTGCTTACCACGAATACCACACTGGGAGTTATTCCGCAAGGAATAGACGAAATAACGATAGGCGCTGCCGACAGAATAAGGACGGAGGATGCAAAGGCAGTCTTTATTGTCGGTGCTAATGACGGTGTTTTCCCGATAGAGCCTATGTCCGACGGTCTTTTTTCCGAGACTGATATGAAAGAAATGCAAAAAGCAGGCATTGAAATTCTATCGTCTTATGAATATAGAGCGGCGCAGGAAAGATTTATTACATATTGCGCCCTGACGAGTGCAGGCGAAAAATTATATGTTACATATTCGGCGCAATCTATAACGGGTGATGCTATAAGACCTTCAGAGATTGTATCTCATATAGAGCAGAATTTCCCGAAATGCAATTTTATTTCAACTCGGCACACTTTACCGCTTGAAAAAATAGAAGGTGCGAAAGCCGCTTTGTCCGTATATGCGGAACATATTTTTGACGACAGCGTGTTCACATCATCCCTTTATAAAAGTTTATCAAAGTTTGAAGAATATAGTGACAATCTAATAGCCCTTGAGAAAGCGTCGAAAAAAAGCGAAATTAGTATTGACAAAGAGGCTGTGGCAAAAGAACTTTTCGGTAAGGATATTTCGCTTTCAGCATCAAAATTAAAGAGTTATTTTGAGTGCCCATTCGCGTTTTTCTGCAAATACGGGCTTTCAATAGAGGAAATTCGCCCCACGGGAATAGACGGTATGGCAAGCGGAATAATAGTCCACCATGTATTAGAAGTAATATTAAAAGATATGAGTATAGAGCAAATGCTTTTATGCGGTAAAGACGAATTACGGGATAAAATATTAAAAATATTAGATGAATATATAGAAAGTATGATGGGCGGCGGCAAGGAAAAATCAATGCGTTTTCTAAACCTTTATTATAAACTGGCGGACACGGTGTTAGCTGTTGTTTTAAGGCTTAAAAATGAGTTTAAGATAGGAGAATTTTTACCTGTCGATTTTGAGCTTTATATCGGCGGAGAGGAAGTCCCTGCATATGAAGTGCCGCTTACTGAAAATTCTAAGGTAAAGGTTACGGGAGTTGTTGACCGTGTTGATATAATGACGCGGGGAAATAAAAAGTATCTGAGAATTGTGGATTATAAAACGGGTAATCAGGAGTTTGACCTCTACAATGTTATTGAGGGGCTTGACTTACAAATGTGCCTGTATCTTTTAGCGATAGAAAAAAACGGGAAAGCGCGTTATGGTGATATTATCCCCGCCGGCGTTTTATATTTGCCGTCAAGGCTTGGTGTATCTGAAATGGAGTACGGCAGAAATAAAAGCGAAAAGGAGATAGCACAAAGAAAGATGGAAAGCGGCAAGCTTTCCGGAATGATACTTAACGATGTATCTGTATTAACCGGTATGGGCGTGGGTGAGCTTGCCGGATACCTGCCTGTGAAAGTGTCTAAGGAAGGCAAAATCTCAGGCTCTTTATATAACGCCGAGCAGTTTTACAAGCTTTCAAAAAAGATTGACGACATAATAAAAAGTATGGGCTTGTCGCTGCACAAAGGCGCCATTCCGGTTTATCCCTATAGGAAGAAAAACAAAAAAAGTATATGCTCATATTGTGATTACTCATCTGTATGCGGATTTGAAGATGGCGATGCCGTAAGAAATATTGAAAAGCTAAATCATCAGCAAGTGCTTAAAAAGCTTGAGGAGGAAAGCTATGACGAATAAAATTGAGTTTACAAAAGACCAGCAAAATGCAATATATTCTCGCGGCGGCACACTGTTTGTAAGCGCGGCGGCAGGCTCGGGGAAAACGGCTGTTTTAACAGAGCGTGTTGTAAAGCTTCTTGCTGACGAAAGTGATGACATTACTCCGGCAGAGCTTTTAATAGTGACATATACGCGCGCTGCGGCGTCAGAAATGCGTGAAAAAATAGCAAAGGCTTTACGGCGGGAAATCGCCGAAACGGGCAATAAAAGGCTTAAAAGACAGTTGATGCTTTTATCGTTTGCAGATATTTGCACAATGGACGCTTTTTGTGCAAAGCTTATTAAAGAGAATTTTCATTTAGCAGATATTACTACGAGTTTTAAAACGCTTAGCGAAAGCGAATTAGAAATGTTTTATGAAAACGCCGCCAACATAGTTTTAGAGGAGCTTTATAAAACAAAAAGTGAAATAATTTTACAAAATGCAGATTTATTTATAGAGGAAAAGGGTGATGAAAAGCTTTCAGACACAATAATAAATCTACATAAATATTCTCAATCGTATCCGTTTCCGAAGAAATGGCTCGAAAGTCTAAAAGATATGTATAACCCTGATATAGAGATAGGCGACACCGTGTGGGGTCAGGTGATTATAGATTATATAAAGCAAAGTTTAGAATATGCGGGGCATATCAGTAAAAAGGCGCTTGATATTTCGTTACAAGACGAGTATCTTGCAGATAACTACTTGCCGGCAATAGAAAGTGATTTAGCACAAATAAACGAGTTTAAGGAAATATCAGAAACAAACGACTACAACAGTTTAATTAATGCTGTAAAAGGTTTTGTAAATAAAGGGCTTGGCAAAAAGACGCAGAATGCAGATAAGAACTTGCGAGAAGCAGCAAAAGCAATGCGTGATACGGCTGTAAACAATATTAAAAAATTATGGAATTTTGACTTTCCGACGACCGACGAGCATAAAGAGGACATTGTTGCCATAAAACCGGCAATAGACTTTTTAATCCATGCGGTATATAGATTAGACGAGGAGTTAAATGAGTTAAAAAAGGCTGAAAATGCATATAGCTTTAGCGATATTCTTCATAAAAGCATTTCACTTCTTGTTAACGAAAATGGCGAAAGAACGACGCTTTGTACGAGTCTTTCTCAAAAATATAGGGAAATATTAATAGATGAATACCAAGACACTAACGAGGCGCAGGATATGCTTTTCTATGCCATTTCAAAAGACGGTGAAAACCTCTTTTTCGTAGGAGATGTAAAGCAAAGCGTATATGGATTTAGGCTTGCTATGCCTGAAATATTTTTGAGCAAAAAGGAGAAAATGCCTCTTTTTGACGGCGTAAATTATCCGTCACAAATAAACCTTTCCAAAAACTTCAGAAGCAGAAAAGAAATATGCCAATATGTAAATCATATTTTCTCACGGATAATGACGAAACAGTCGGGAGAGTTAAATTACAGCAAGAGTGAAAAGTTAGTGCCGGCAGCAGAGTATCCTGAAACCGAAGGTGCTAAGGCGGAGCTTATTATATTAAACACGCCTAATGATACGAAAGCTGCCGATAGCAGAGTTCTTGAAGCGGATTATGTTGCCGACTATATTGAGAAAACAGTAAAAAGCGGCTTTCTTGTTACGAAGAAAGGCAAAACTTGTCCCGCTGTATACGGTGACTTTACGATACTGTTAAGGACTGTTAAAGATACATCATATCTATATTACAACGCTTTAAAAGAGCGGGGTATTCCCGTTTCTACTGTGTCGGACACAAACTTTTTTTCCACACGGGAAATAGCATTCGTTCATTCATTGTTAAGGGTTATAGATAACCCGCTTCTTGATGTGCCGCTCGCAGCCGTTCTAATGTTCCCCGTATTCGGGTTTTCTGCCGCAGAGCTTGCATGCATTAGATTGGCAAACAGTGAAGAACCGCTTTATTCGGGTCTTATAGCATTAGCAAATAACGGTGATAAAAAGGCAGAGCATTTTCTTGATGCGTTAGCCCGCTTTAGAAATCATGCCGCAACGCTTAATATAGTTGATTTGTTATTTTATCTTTATGAGGAAACAGCGCTTTGGAGCGTTATTTCCGCTATGGAGCAAACTGAGGAGAGGCGGCGGAACTTGCTGACGCTATTAAACTTCGCAAGTGATTATACAAATGGCAGGGAGAGTACATTGGGCAGCTTTATACGCTTTCTTAATAAGGTGAGAAAAAGTGGTAAGGGAATAGAAGCTTCGGCACAAGTCTCATTATCTGATACCGAAGTAAAAATAATGTCTATACATAAAAGCAAAGGGCTTGAATTTCCTATTGTTATACTTGCGGGCTGCTCTAAAGCATTTAACAATCAATATGTGAGAAAGGATTTGCTTATAGACAGAACAACGGGCATAGGCATGTTAAGGCGGGATGTAGCAACGCTGTCAAAATACAAAACGATACCGATAATAGCTACGCGCCTTAGTATTGAAAAAAGGGAGAGGGCAGAGGAGCTGCGGCTTCTTTATGTTGCTATGACAAGGGCAAAAGAAAAGCTTACAATGGTATGTACTAAGGAAGAGAAGTTAAACTTTTCGTTTACGAATACTATGTTGAGTGAAAACGGTGACATTTATCCGTTTTCCGTAAGAAAATCAACCTCGTATTATAACTGGATTATTTCAGCGCTGTTAAACCACCGCGACGCTGCCGTCTTTAGGGAGGACAGTTTTTATGACTTTTCGTCCATTTTAGAAAGTGATTTTAATCTTTCCGTAACAATTGATACGCCTGCAAAAAAGGAGATTATAGAAGAAAAGCAATCAGTAAAGGCAAATGCAGACGAATATCTTACAAATAATATTTCAGAGCGTATATCATATGTTTACCCGTTTATAGGATTAAAAGGCGTATCTTCAAAAAGAACGGCATCATCTTTAGATGACAATATGGCGGCTTTTCAGTATTTTGCACAAAAGAAACCGTCATTTTTAACGAAAGAGCCAAATGCCGCAGAAAGAGGAACGGCAGTACACAAATTTTTAGAGTTTTGTGACATTAAACGGGCGGCAGAAAATGCGAAAAATGAAGCGGACAGACTGCTAAATAATGAAATTATAACAGAAGATGAATACAAGCTCATTGACTTTAGCAAAATAGAAAAGCTGTTTAACAGCACGCTCGGCAGACGGCTCGTTTCGTCAGAAAAAGTTTATAGAGAATACAAATTTTCCGTATTCAGAAAAGCAGGCGAGATTTATAAAGGGCTTGATAAAGAGTTATCAGATGAGCAAATAGTAGTCGAGGGTATTATAGATTGTGCTTTTTACGATGATGATGAACTGATACTTATTGATTATAAGACGGACAGGGTAGACGATATAAATCTATTGAAATTGAGGTATGAAAATCAGCTTGAGGCATATAAAAAAGCATTGTTTAAATGTGAGGGCAAAGCAGTTGACGAAGCTTATATTTATTCACTTTATTTGTCAGAATTCATATTAATATAATAAAAGTTACTTGTAGTTGATTTTTAGCTTTAATTAGTGTATTATGTATAATAATAGGGTAAAATAACACTAATAATCTAAAATAATTAGGAGATATATATGAATTATAAGTTAAATAAAGCACAAGCAAAAGAGCGGTTAGAAAATAAATTGCTTCACTTTTTTGGCGTTTCGCCAGAGGAGGCGTCATACGACCACTACTATAAAGCGGTTTCAATGGTTTTAAGAGATATGATGTCTTCCGGCCGCTCTGAAATTTCCGACAAGGCAGGTAAAACGGGCAGGAAAAAGGTTTACTATATTTCAATGGAATTTTTAATGGGGCGTTCTCTCAAAAATAACCTTTATAACCTCAACTTAACCGCAACATTTGAGTCTGTGCTTTCAGATTACGGCATAAAACTTGACAAGCTTTATGAATGTGAGCCGGACGCGGGACTTGGAAACGGCGGGTTAGGGCGGCTTGCCGCGTGTTTTATGGACTCTTTGGCAACGGGCGGATATGCGGCAAGAGGGTATTCAATTCTTTATGAGTTCGGCATATTCAGGCAAAAGCTCGTTGACGGAAGACAAACGGAAATACCGGATTATTGGCTTCCGGGGGGCGAGGTATGGCTTACCCCAAGAAAGTCAAGCTCTGTGGACATTCATTTTGAGGGCAAGGTTGTTGACACATGGGACGAACGCCACCACCATGTAGAAATGAAAGATACGACAGTAATAAAAGCCGTGCCTTACGATATGTTCGTGCCCGGTAAGGACGGTAAAGGCGTTTCAGTTTTAAGGCTTTGGAGCGCTAAAGCGCCGGGCTTTGATATGAAGCTGTTCAATCAAGGCGATTATATCCGTTCAATGGAAAATCAAGCTATGGCAGAGGTAATAAGCAAGGTTTTATACCCGTCGGACAATCATCCGGAAGGGAAATCGCTAAGGCTTCGCCAGCAGTATTTTCTTGCGTCCGCTACGATACAGGATATTGTAAGGCGGCATCTTCGTGAATATGGCACGCTTGATAATTTGCCGGAAAAGGTGGCAATTCATATTAATGACACACATCCGACAATGGTTATACCGGAGCTTATGCGTATTATGCTTGACGAGTGCGGCTTTTCATGGGACGATGCGTGGAAAATAGTTACGAACACAGTAGCGTATACGAACCATACGGTACTTAGCGAAGCGCTTGAGTGTTGGAATGAAGCACTCGTAAAACGCATTATTCCAAGGGTTTATCAGATAATTAAAGAGATAGATAATAGGCTTAGAGAATTTGTGTGGCAACATACAAACGATGGCGATTATGTAGAAAGAACGGCAATAATATCAAACGGCGCCGTAAAGATGGCGAATTTATGCGTCGCTGCATGCCACAGTATAAATGGTGTTTCGGCGCTGCACAGTAATATTATTAAAGAAACCTTATTTAATGATTTTTACAACCTTACACCCGATAAATTTACAAATGTTACTAACGGCATAGCACACAGGCGTTGGCTTTGTCAGGCTAACCCGCGTCTTACGAAATTTTTAACGGAATTAATAGGAGGCGGTTTAGTAACAGATGCCGCAGAGCTTATAAAGCTTGAAGATTATGCAAATGATAAATCGGTTCTCTCAAAGCTTCGCGGCATAAAGCAAGCGAATAAAGAAGATTTTGCCGCCGATGTTTTGCGAAAAACAGGAATAGAGCTTGACACATCATCTGTTTTTGATGTACAGGTTAAAAGACTGCACGAGTACAAAAGGCAGCACTTAAATGCGCTCGGTATTGTTGCGGAATATTTGTCGATAAAGGAAAATCCGGATAAAGAGTTTATCCCGCACACATATATATTCGGCGCAAAGGCGGCGCCCGGTTATTATGTCGCCCAAAGAATAATCAGCTTTATACTTGCGCTTTCTGACCTTATAAATAACGACCCCGATGTTAAAGGGCGGCTCAAAATAGTTTATGTAGAGGATTACAATGTTACACAGGCGGAGCTTTTAATGCCGGCGGCAGATATAAGCGAGCAGATTTCCCTTGCGGGTAAAGAGGCGAGCGGTACCGGTAATATGAAGCTTATGATGAACGGCGCCGTTACTTTAGGAACGCTTGACGGTGCAAATGTCGAAATTTATGAGGCTGTGGGCGATGAAAATATGTTCCTATTCGGAATGAAAGCAGATGAGGCAGTAAAATTAAAAAACTCCGGATATCAACCTATGAGTTATTATCAAAACAACTCTGAACTTCACAAAGTAATAGACTTTATAAACGGCGGCATAGAGGGCAAAGACTTTACAGATATAAGCGGTACAATTATTCACCATGACCCGTTTATGGTGCTTGCGGATTTTGCCGATTACAGGCGGGCAAGGCAGAGTATTAAAGAAGTTTGGCAAAGAAAAGATGAATGGAATAAGATGTCGCTTATAAATATTGCGCGCTCCGGTCACTTTGCCGCAGACAGGTCAATAGGTGAATACGCAAAAAACATCTGGAATATACGAAAAATATAATCTGATTATGAGCTTAAAAAACTGTTGACTTTTAATTCGTGATGTTGTACTATAAATATAAATATTCAAACTATGTTTGAGTAATTATTTTTGAAAATGCCTTATATTGAAAGGGGAAGCAATTTTAATGAAAGAAAACAATTGGTTAAAAGCTGTAGCCATTATTATGGCAGTTGCACTTGTTTTTACAATCGTAACGAGCAACATAGTATCACTAACCGCAATCTCAGTACTTAAAAAAGCAAAAGC
>LSQX01365829.1_pt3 | contig 14686 bp, 14 predicted proteins | sample 654561 | NCBI WGS metagenome assembly LSQX01 (sample SAMN04489861, study PRJNA283612) | anaerobic digester metagenome | isolation source: 4 biogas reactors fed with cattle manure at either 37C or 55C with and... | place: Denmark: Kongens Lyngby | collected 2014
GAAGCGTTATCGAAGCACACAAGCCGTCTGACTTCCCCGATCCCGTAAAAATAGAAGAGATAAGGGAGCCTTACATAAGGCTGACGATCTTTCTGCCTGCCGATTACGTAGGAAAGGCAATGAAACTTTGCCAAGACAGACGTGGAGAGTACGTCTCGCTGGATTACATTACCACGGAAAGGGTAAGGCTAGTGTACGACCTTCCCTTGGCGGAATTCATCGTCGATTTTCACGACCGCTTGAAATCTTTGACGAGAGGGTATGCTTCCATTGACTACGAGCATGTAGGTTACAGAAAATCGGATCTGGTAAAGGTGGATGTGCTCATCCACGGAGAACCGGTCGATGCCTTTTCGTTTATTTGCCACAAGGACGATGCCTACAAACGCGCTTTAAACGTCATAAAAAAACTTAAAGAACTCATACCCAGGCAGCTTTTTGAGGTCGCCATACAGGCCTCCATAGGAAGCCGCGTAATAGCGAGAGAAAACGTAAAGCCCTTGCGCAAAAACGTCCTCGCTAAATGTTATGGTGGTGACGTGACGCGAAAACGCAAATTGCTTGAAAAACAAAAAGAGGGCAAGGAAAAGATGAAAATGATAGGCAAAGTCCAAGTTCCTCAGGAGGCATTTTTAGCCTTTTTGAAAGCCGATGAGGAAGGATAATTTAAATTACAGTATCATTCCTCTGAGCGAAAGTTTTTCTTGGGCGCTCTCGTGTCCCATTTCTCTTTACGTTCACATACCTTTTTGCGTTCAAAAATGTCCTTACTGCGCCTTTTACAGCGTGGTCCCAAAAACAGGGGACATCGAAAGCTATTTAAACCTTTTAGATAATGAGCTAAAAATGTGGACCTCCCTGACCGGAGGCAAGATCCACGCTCAGACGCTTTACGTTGGAGGGGGCACGCCCACCGTCTTAAGCTCAAAACATTGGGAGCAGCTGATCCTCATACTTGAGCGATACGTCAATTTTTTGCCCTTACTCGAAGCAAGCGTAGAAGCAAATCCGGGCACTTTGAGTCTAGGCCACATCAAACTTTGGCGCTCTTGGAGGATCACACGTGCAAGCCTCGGGGTCCAAAGTTTGGATGACGCAGAGTTAAGTTGGCTTAAACGTCCGCATGGTGTTTATGAAGCAGCTGACGCCATAGCTGCACTGGTCGCAAGCGGCCTCGATACCAGCGTAGATTTGATGTTCGGTTTTCCCGGACAAACGATACGAAGCTGGCACAGGACGATCAAAGACTGCCTGAAATTTGGCATTCGCCACTTATCGATCTACGAGCTGACGTTAGAGGAAAACACTCCTTGGGGCGAAAACCCACCTGAGGGTTTAACGGAAGGGTATCCTTTATACAGGTTTGCTCAATGGTACCTGCCTAAAAGGGGATTTATTCAATATGAAATAGCTAGCTTTTCCTTACCCCGCCACTGGTGCAGGCACAACATTGCCTATTGGCAGGGCGGAAACTTCTTAGGAATCGGACCGAGCGCGTGGGGTTATCTAAACGGATACAGATATGGCAATGCCAGTGACATCAAGCTCTATGCCGATAGTATTTCTAGGGGTGAACTTCCCATCGTTTATGAAGAGATCTTGCCAAACGAAAAGGCGGCAACAGAATCGGCGATGCTTGCCTTAAGGACAATGTGGGGCGTATCCGCTCGGGCTTTTAGAAGGAAATGGGGATGGCAGGCATACAAGAAGTTCCTTCAGGTATGGCATCTGCTTCCTGAAGATTGTAAAAAAACCATTCAAGGAAAGCACGCGTTCTCAGCCAAGGGCTTTCGCGTGGCAAATTCCCTGTGGGAACAGTTTTTGTAGTCGAGCTCTTCGCCGAAACCCTAACTCGTCAAGCCCCTATTACTTAACCGTAAATTAGGGCCTTATCGACCTCCATAATGGCTTCCGTTATTTGAAACATATTAGAGATGGTTCCCACAGTGACTTTTTCTGTTACCCCGAAATGGTTGGTGCACGTTCCACATACAAGTATGGTCGTCCCTTTTTTCTCTAAATCTTTTAATGTGTCACACGCGCTATTTTCCGGCAAAGCCAGGAGCACGCCTTCGTTCATGAGCGCTAAAACTACGGGCGGCTCGTCTTCCTCAAGCAGAACACCCAGAAAGCTTTTCATGAGCACCTCGCCTAATCCGTCATTTGGCTTGCCAAGCGTGTCTGACAGGATCAAAATCCCTATGGATTTTTTATCATTTTGGGCTGAAGTCGTTGAAGTTAAAGATGTTGTTTGGCGCCTCTCGGTTCGGTCTTCTGATGGCCCTTCGTATTTCCCGCGAATGACGTACGTCCCATCATCTTGCTTTATATCCTCGATAACACTATACCCGCGTGATTTGAGGAATCGCTTGACGTTTTGAAAGGAAACGTCATTATCAACGAGAACCTCGATTTCTTTTTCGCCTGAATCTATGGCCTGTTTCGTCAATATAACTGGTTTCGGGCAAATCATCCCCCGTGCGTCGACCACTTTCATTCCTTTTTTCACTCCCTTTGAGTAGTTTAGTTTGTCAAAATGGGCCTCGCAAATGCCGGTTTTTGCAACGTAGATTTTAAACGTTTGCTTATTGGAGCATGTTGAAATTTAACTTAAGCTTGTTTGATTTGAGAGCTTTCGATGATATTTATGCCGGCTTTTTCCATTTCTTCTAAGCTTTTTTCGACGCCTTCTTTTGTTATGCCCCGTGAAGCGTCCTCGATCACATAAACATCGTATCCCAACTTTACCGCATCGATTGCCGTTGACTTCACGCAAACGTCAGTCGCCAAGCCACATACGAAAATTCGTTTAACCCCGGCTTCTTTGAGAGTTTCAGACAGTTCAGTGCCGTCGAAAGCCGAGTATGCTTCCTTTGAAGCTTCCGTGGCCTTGCTCACGACGATGGCAGAGTCGGGGATGTAAAGTTCGGGATGAAACTCGGCACCCTTAGTATTCTGCACGCAATGAGCCGGCCAGGGGCCTCCTTGGTCTTTAAAACTCACGTGATTTTTTGGGTGCCAATCCCGCGAAAATATAACGAGACCACCCTGTTTTTCAAATAATTTTACAAGTTGGTTTACAACGGAAACTATCTCGTCCCCGCCCGGTACTGACAAACTACCGCCCGGGCAAAAATCAACTTGTACGTCTACAACTATCAGCGCATCTGCTGAACCTATCGACATTTCAAATCCCCTCTCATTTTACTTAATTTTTGAAACTAGTCAAAAATAACAAACTTTAAATTATTTTTAAACTAGTTCATTTAGTTAATTTGTATTTGTCTTAACTTGGTTTTAGCGTTGTTTGAAACATTCGTAAGTTATATAACAAAGGGAAATGACAAAAAAACAACCTATTGACAGATTGGAGAAAATTTCGGAAAATGTCATATGTTACCATGAGATAAGTTATATTATATTATAGTGCTATATTATATCAGCTGATTGATACACCACGCTTGCCAAATGACTGTCAAGTGTAGTTAAAAATTTGGCATGTCATGCGTTAAAGCTTTCTTGAGCGTTAAAAATAGAAGATAAAATAACATACATGAAAATATAAAAAATAATAATATACAAAATAACAATATTAATAAGTAGATTTCAAAATTAAAGGAGGATGTTTTCATGAGCTTTGATCTTATTGCTGCCTTTGCCACAGTTTTGCTTATTCTCTACATTGGCGATGTTGTTTCTGTCAAGACAAAGGCCTTTGTGCCGTCAGTTTTCGTGTCAGCAGTCATATTCTTATTGGGTTTCTGGACAATTTTACCAAAAAATCTTATTGATTTGGCATGTTTAGGTCAACCACTTGCAACTTTATCCATGTACTTGCTGCTGGTCCATATGGGCACTATGCTTAACATCAAGGAACTGGCAGCGCAATGGAAAACTGTAGCAGTTTCTTTAGCCGGTATAGTTGGAATAACACTTGGAACCATGACTTTAGGCAAATATTTATTCGGATGGGATGCGGTTGTCATTGCCACGCCTCCTCTCACGGGAGGGATTGTAGCGGCTTTAATGATGCAGGAAGCGGCAATGAGCAAGGGATTTTTGGAACTTTCCGTTTTAGCCATTGTAATGTACGTCTCGCAGGGCTTTTTTGGGTATCCTTTGACTGCCCTCGCGTTGAAACGCGAGGGCAAGAGATTGTTGTCTGCCTATAGAGGCGGCGAGATCAAGGTCGATAAAACCCTGGCATCGGAAAGTGTCAATCCTATAATTAAACCGTCTAAGATACAAATTGTCCCCCAGGTGCCCTCGAAGTACAGGACAACCTATATGTACCTTTTAAAACTTGGGATTGTAGCCTGGGCGTCTGCCATGACAGCCACGGCCATCAATGAGGTCGTTTCCCGCTTCGTAATTTGTTTAATTTTCGGTGTTATAGCTGCCGAAATAGGCTTCATCGAACGAAGGCCTTTAGAGCTGTCCAATTCATTTGGCTTCATGATGACAACTTTGATGGCTTTTATTTTTGCAGGCTTAGCGGAGGCTACGCCGGATATGATCATTAGATTGGTTGGTCCGCTTTTTGGGATAATAATTATAGGCGTCCTCGGGATGGCGATACTGTCAATGTCCTTAGGCAAGCTATTAGGTTATTCAAAAGAAATGGCATTTGCTTGTGCTTTAACAGCTTTGTATGGCTTCCCCCCTAATTACGTCCTGACGGAGGAAGCTTCCAAGGCTTTGGCCGAAAACCCAGAGGAATTTAAATTTTTAATGGATTCCCTGCTGCCTAAAATGTTGGTTGGCGGATTTACAACGGTTACCATAGCTTCGGTTGTTTTAGCAGGCATATTCGTCAACTTACTATAAAATTCTCTAAAATTATGCTGGAGGTGCACTCGCAAAAATGGACGTTAAAGCGTTAGCAAAGAATGTTAAGGACTACGTTATCGATCTTAGAAGAGAGTTTCATATGTACCCGGAAAGGTCTGGCGAGGAATTTAGGACTTCTCAAAGGGTCAAAGAAGAGCTAGATAAACTTGGTATACCTTACACAACGGCAGGAGGTACGGGAGTCATAGGCATCATAAAAGGAGAAAAACCCGGCAAGACCGTTGCTTTGAGGGCTGATATGGATGCCCTGGAGGTTTACGAAAAAAACGATATACCGTATAAATCGAAGACGGATGGCCTCATGCACGCCTGTGGCCATGATGGACATACTGCCATGCTTTTAGGAGCTGCCAAAGTTTTATCGATGATCAAAAACGAGCTGAAGGGCTGTGTAAAATTGTTCTTTCAGCCTGCAGAAGAAATTGCGCAAGGCGCCTTAAAGATGATAGATGACGGAGCAATGGAAGGCGTTGACAGCGTATTCGCCATACACCTTTGGAGCGGACTGCCCATGGGCAAAATCTCGGTCGAGGCAGGACCCAGGATGGCCGCTGTAGATGTCTTTGACATCACGGTTAATGGAAAGGGAGGACATGGCTCGGCGCCTCACGAAGGCGTTGACGCCCTTGTTGCGGCCTCGGACATTGTAATGGCGCTTCAAACCATAGTAAGCCGGGAGCTATCTCCCTTGGAGCCCGTAGTCGTAACTGTTGGAAAGTTAGTAGCGGGTACAAGATTTAACGTGCTTGCCTCGGAAGCTAAATTGGAGGGCACAAATCGTTATTTTAATCCTAAAATTAAAGATGTATTGCCTCAAGCCATAGAGAGGATGGCAAAAAACGTGGCTGCTGGATATAGGGCGGAGGCTCATTTAAATTATCAATTTGCTACCTCTCCAGTCATTAACGATCCTGAGTGTTCCGCTTTAGCGACAAGAGCAGTCGAAAAAATATTGGGCAAGGACGGCTTGATTGAATACGAGAAGGTCATGGGCGGAGAAGATTTTGCAGAATTTCTAAAGGAAGCCCCTGGAGCTTTAGCCCTGGTGGGCATCGGCAACGAGGAAAAAAAGACTACATACCCCCATCATCATCCCAATTTCAACATAGACGAAGATGCTTTAGAGATAGGCGTTGCCCTTTACGTTCAGTATGCCCTTGACTATTTAAATCAAAGCTAGAGAAGGTGAAAACGCGTGCTTGAGACAAACATTGAGAGGATCAAGCATAATCTTGAAACATTAAGCAGTTTTAATTCGACACCGGGAAAGGGTTGCACAAGGCTATCTTTTTCGCCGGAGCACAGAAAGGCTTTGGATTTTCTGTCAAAAGCCTGTGAATCCATGGGATTGGAAGTTATGATTGACCCGGTAGGCAACTTTAGGGCCAAGCTTAAAGGTTCCGATTCAAGCGCTCCTCACATCATGTGTGGTTCTCATATTGACACCGTGCTGCACGGAGGCAAATTTGACGGAGCAGCAGGCGTTGTAGCTGCATTGGAAGCATTGACTGTAATAAAGGAGCAAAACGCTCCCATAAGACATTCGCTCGAATTCATTGCCTTCGTGGAGGAGGAAGGCGCCTCCTTCGGAGGAGGATTGGTCGGAAGCAAGGCTTTGGTTGGCAAATACACCGTCGAGAACCTCAAAAATTTAACCAACGATGAGGGTCTTTCTTTTTACGACGCTGCTAAAAATTTTGGGTTAAACCCCGATGAGCTTGAAAATTACGTTCTTCGCAAGGGTGACGTAAAAGCTTTGCTTGAGCTTCACGTCGAACAGGGCAACGTCTTATATACCAAATCAATTCCTCTTGGCATAGTTGAGGCGATAGTGGGAATTAAACAACTTGCGGTCACGTTGACGGGAATGGCAAATCACGCAGGCACCACGCCCATGAACTTGAGGCGGGACGCACTTGTCGCCGCAAGCAATATAATATCCTTTGTCGAACACTGCGCAATGCACGAAGCCTTTGACACTACAGTCGCAACCGTCGGAAAAATTTGGTGTTTCCCAAACGTCACTAACGTCATTCCGGGAAAGGTGACCTTCACTATCGATATTCGCGATATAAGAACAGAGGGGATCCAAAGGGTGGAACAGCTGATCAAGGAAGAGGTAAAAAGGATATCAGACGAACGAGGACTGCAATATTCGGTAAACCTGGTTGGCGAGTCGGATCCCGTTAAGTTGTCGGAGAAAGTAGTTTCGGTCATACAAAGTGTCGCCGAAAAACTCAACGTCAATTTCTTAAGAATGAATAGCGGGGCTGGTCACGATTCGGCACTGCTAACGGAAGTGACGGACGTTGGAATGATATTCGTTCCAAGCATCGAAGGGATAAGTCACGCACCAAAAGAAGACACTAAATACGAAGACTTAAAGACCGGTTGCGATGTCCTGCTTAACGCCTTGGTAGACCTGGCACAATAGCCTATAGATTATAATCTTGGTATGGCTTTGAAGTTAAAATTATATATAGCAGGAGCCGTGTCTTATTTTTGGCCAAAGGGATAGTGATTAATCAAAAATGAGCGAAGATGTCAGCAGATATTTACGCAACATCCCATCTATGGACAAAATATTGTCCTTAGAGTGGGTGCAAGATTACTATCCGATGATTGGGCGTAAAGCTGTAAAATCGCTCATCGAAAGCGTGCTCGATGACTGGAGATTAAGCATGCTCAGCGGCGAGATAAAGGAAGTGGACATCGAAAGATTAATGAGCGATGTAAAAAGGACCTTGGAGAAATCCTCAAAAAAAAGCATGAGGCCCGTCATTAATGCAACAGGGGTCATAGTGCATACGAACTTGGGCAGATCCTGTCTGGCCGATGAAGCGATAGCAGCCGTCCACGATGCGTCAAGATGTTATACCAACCTCGAATACGACCTTGAAGCGGGCAAAAGAGGACACAGATACGACCATGTAGAATGGCTTTTATGCCAATTAACGGGTGCAGAGGCAGCCTTAGTGGTAAACAACAATGCAAGTGCCGTCCTAATGTGCCTGACGGCACTTGCCTCAGATGGAGAAATTATCATCTCGCGGGGTGAATTAATCGAAATCGGAGAGTCATTTAGAATCCCTGATATAATGGCCCTTTCCGGCGCAAAAATGGTAGAAGTTGGCACGACGAATAGGACGCACCTTTACGATTACGAAAGGGCTATAACGGAAGAGACCAGGTTAATACTAAAAGTTCACCCATCTAACTACAGAATAGTGGGATTTCACTCAGAAGTGGGAAGAGAAGACCTGACAAATCTTGCCCATTCAAGAGGACTATTGGTAATGGAAGATCTGGGAAGTGGCACTTTGGTGGATTTATCTACCTATGAGCTAAAGGGAGAGCCGACCATTGGCCAATGCATAAAAGATGGCGTTGATATCGTAACTTTTTCCGGTGACAAACTGCTTGGCGGACCCCAAATCGGCGGCATCGTGGGAAAGAAGGACATAATTTCGAAGCTTAAAAAACATCCCATGCTTCGCGCTTTAAGAGTGGACAAAATGACTCTGGCGGCGCTTGAGGCTACTTTAAGGATATATTTAAGGGAAGAGCATTCAAAAATTCCCACATTGGCCATGCTCATGGCAGATCCAAAGGACTTAAAGATGAGGGCAGCAAATCTGGCGAATTCATTGAGGGAATCGTTGAGGAGCGAGGAAGGTTGGAATATCGACGTCATCGAAGTAAAAGACGTAGTCGGCGGAGGAGCGTTTCCTGACGATGAATTAAGCGGTTTTGGGGTCGCCATTGCGCCACCCGAAGAAATAGGTCCCTCAAAGTTTGCGGCTTTTTTAAGACAACTGGAACCATCCGTGATAGCCAACGTGGATCAGGAAAGGGTAATCCTTCACGTTCGAACGATGAGACCTGGGGAGGACGACCTTTTAATTTCCAAAGCCGAAACATGGAGGAATATTTAATGGCGGATCCCAGGGAGACAACCATCGTCTTCGGAACGGCAGGCCATATAGATCACGGGAAAACGACGCTTATAAAAGCCCTCTCCGGCGTTGATTGCGATAGACTCATCGAGGAAAAAAAACGAGGCATCACTATTGAACTCGGTTTTGCACCTCTTGAACTTCCCAGTGGCCGAATCATAAGCATCATAGATGTTCCGGGACACGAGCGTTTCATCAGGCAAATGGTAGCAGGTGCAGCCGGGATTGATGCCGTAATCTTCGTCGTGGCCGCTGACGAGGGAGTCATGCCTCAGTCAAGGGAACACCTCGAGATTCTATCGTTGCTTGGAATTAAAGAGGGGTTAGTCGTCATGACTAAGGCAGACCTGGTCGATGAGGAAACGCTTGAACTTGCAAAATTAGATGTAAAGGATTTAGTTAAATATACGTTCCTCGAGGACAAGCCAATAATTTGCGTTTCTGCAATGACGGGCATGAATCTGGACCACTTGCTTGAAGTCATTGACGCCACTGTAGACAAACTAAGGGCGCGCGATACGGATGGCCCCTTTTTCATGCCCATCGATAGAAGCTTTCCTATAGCAGGCTTTGGTACCGTCGTTACGGGAACAGTATATAAGGGGAAAATACATGTTGGCGATACTGTGGATATATTGCCCTTGGGAAGAACCTCAAAGGTGCGTTCGATACAGGTACATGGCAAACCTGTCAGTGAAGCTCTGGCGGGGCAAAGGTCAGCGTTAAACTTACCTGACATTAAATCCACGGAGCTTGAGCGGGGCGACGTGGTATGCACGAAGAACTTATTTAAAACTACGCAGTGTCTTGATGTAAAGCTGATCCTGCTTTCATCCGCGCCTGAACCCTTAAAACACTGGCAACAGGTTCACTTTCATATAGGGACTTCTGAGGTAATGGCAAGAGTCGCACTCTTGAGTGATACAAAGATAACCCCAGGAAACGATGCCCTAGCACAGGCAGTGCTAAGCGAGCCCGTCGTTGCCCTCATAGGGCAGCGTTTTGTCATCAGATCTCATGCCCCCTTGCGCACCATAGGTGGAGGCGAAGTCCTTTTCCCCTATGATAAAAAACCGAAGGGCAGGAAGGCCAGAAACGAACTCGCAGGTTTTTTAAATAAACTTGCCAATGCATCAAATTTGACATCAAAAATTACAGCAATCATAGAACGTTACGGTTTATTGCAATTTGGCGAAGCCGTCACGCTGACTCAGCAAACTCCCAAACAACTGGAAAGCATGTTGAAGTCAATTGCAAAAGATTCAAGCGTGATGTTCGTTGAATGTGGAGACCAGCCCTTAGTGATGTCATCTGCGTATTTCGAAGCTATAAAAGACAATCTGCATAGCCTGCTGGCGCAATTTCACGAGGAAAATCCTCATTTGGCGGGAATGAAGGCTTCAGATTTGATATCTTTTACGCAACTTCCCCTGACGAAAAAACAATTCCAGGAATTGCTGAAGCTGCTCGCAAGCCACAGCGTTATCGAAATGGATGGAGAAATCGTAAGGCTTTCCGGAGCATTACCAGTGCTTGACGAAGACATCTTAGAGGATATAAAAAGGCTGTTGGCTTATTGCGATGAAAGGGGCTTTCAATTTCCAACGCTCGAGGAGGCAATGAAAGATTTAAAATGGGACAAAGGAAAACTCAATCGAGTTTTGGAAGTCGTCAGACAAAGCGGACAGCTTAGGGTAATAGGCGGAGAATTTTTACTCTCGCGAAACGTCGAGGAAAAGGCACTAGCTATATTGCGTTCGCTTTCTGAAATAACCATAGCTTCGGTGCGCGATGCTACTAACGCCAGCAGAAAATATATACTTCCACTGCTTGAGGACTTTGACGCCCGAGGAATAACTAGGCGGGTTGGAGATAAAAGGATTTTGCTTAAAAAATCTTAAAAAAAGCCTTAAACACAATTTTATTTGCAAATCTCCAAAGACTTATGATGAATTATCATAAACCAATGCTGCCTTTGCGGCACCATTGCCCAAAAAGGATCGCGTGCCTCCGCCCTCGCTAATGATTTGACACACAAGCTCCGGATCGCAGACTTTCACGCCAAAAAGTCCATCAACACCCCTCGATCGACGAGAGGGAAGCAGTAATTTAGGCCACAGCGGAGTAGAGGGGCCTATGATGACGACGCGACCCTTGCAAAGATCTAGCAGGTGGTCTATCGTTTTATTGATAAATGTGGTTCCCGTGATGAAAACCGCGCTGCATCGAGGCAGCTCCCACTCGGCAGCCCAATCGGGAAGAACGTCCCTGGCATGCTTTGAAAGGTTTCGCTCAAATATGAGTACTTCCTTAGCACGCTCGGCGATGCGTCTAGCCAGTGGAGCAATGTTACCCACCATGCCGACGACGTCATCTTCATTTATGCTCAACAATTCTATGGGTTCGATTTCTTGCAGCGGTGCATTTCGAGATAGTAGCGCGTTTACTGTAGCGAGACCTAAGGAAGATAAAATGGGGTCTGCAGTCAACAATCCTTGTGCAAGCTCCAAAGCAGAACAACCGGCTAGCGGAGTATACCAATTATAATCACTGCAGCAGTAGCCTTCATCTAAAACTGCAGCCAGGCCGCAGCTGTCATCGGATAATATAACGCAGGCGTAACGCAGGCCAATGACGGCCTTTTTAACCCTAAGCTTTCCGAGCTCCGCTTCTAACGAAGCAACAAGCTCATGAACGATCACATAATCTTCTCCCTTCTGTCCATATCAATAACATTCACGCTTAAAAACAAGCGCGGTTAAATCCTTGCGACCCTGGAAACGTTATCAAATTAAAGGCTCTGACCTCTTACTTAAGCCCGCTGAGCTTTTTATAATATCTAGTTTGTAGCCTAGTCTACAGGAAGAATCGTTTTGACCTTAAAGCCTCTAGTAATAAAAGCAAGATAAATGACCCCTACAATTATCCAGACAATACCAACACTCTTGGCTAGTACGTCAAGGCCATACCAAACAACCGCTGTTATACAAAAACCAATGATGGGCATCACTATACTTAGAGGCTTATGTTCAACTTTTACCAATCTATAGGCCAATGCGACATGCATTAGAGCAAAGGATGTAAGAGCTCCAAAATTGACAAGCGAAGAAATATCCTTGAGCGTAAGCAAGTACAATAAAGGAATTGTTATTAACGCCACTATAATAGTGGAAACGTACGGAGTTTGGCGAGTAGGGTGCAACTTCGAAAATATTCTCGGCAGGTGCCCCTGTCTACCCATAGAATACAAAACCCTGGATATCCCGGCTTGCGCAGCTATTGTATCTCCTACGCCCCATGCGAGAATAGTGCCGAACACGACTAAAATTTGTAACCATCGTCCTCCCGCTTCACTTGCAATGTAGTAGAAGGCAACATCTGGATCCGCGAATTCGTAGCCGGGGTGAATAATGGCACCCAGGTAAGTCTGTGAAACAAACATTATTCCAATAATGGGAATTACAAGAACTACAGCCTTGCTCACGACTTTCCTGGCCTCCAATGTTTCTTCGGCTAGGGTAGTCATAATATCAAAACCCAAAAAACTTAAAACTGCGACAGATGTACCACTCAGTACATATTTAAAATTAAAAGTTTCAGGATTATAAAATGCTCTCAAAGAGAAGGATAAAGCGGGATCTGTTGTAATTTTATGAATAGCTGCCACTAGAAAAACAATTAAAACGAAAACTTCAAAATAAAACAATACATTCGCAGCTTTTGCTGTGAGCTCTATCCCCAAGACATTTGTAACAGTAGCTGTGATGATAAATAGCAAGGCCCATATCATCATAGGAATGCCCGTAAGGGCTTCCAGCCAAAGGGCAGAGACCAATATGACCAGTGCCGGAATTAAAATGTAATCCAGCAAGATCGTCCATCCTGCTATAAAACCCACGTTAGCACCAATGGTTTCTCTTACGTAAGCATACACTGAGCCAGCTTCAGGATATCGCTTCACGAATTGACCATATCCCCAAGCTGTAAATACCATAGCGCAAGCTGCTATGGCGTATGCGAGAGGCACGTGACCCTTGCTAAGTACGGCAACTACGCCATAAATGCCCATCGGCGCTATCGGGACCATCGTTATTATGGCAAATGCAATTAGATCCCACATTTTTAGAACTCTTTTTAATTCCTGTTTCTCCGTCTGTTTGTTCTCTTGAGTCTCCGTCATGGTTTATCACTCCTAATTAAATCTGGCACTTTTGAGAATTCATGCGGATATTGACTTAAGAAGCTCCTCAATCGATATTAAGCTTTTGGGAAGCTTTGACCTAACCGTTTTGCGGGGATCTACAAGTTGACATATCTCCAGGTCCATTGCCATGCTGGATAACATGTATGCATCATGCCAATCAAGTTTCAGAGCATTTTGGAGGGCTCTTACGGCAACTTCCGTCGCTTCGTAAAAGGCTTTATTTATGTCTTCATCGGAAACGATAATATATAGCCAGTCCTTTGCCTCAACACAAGGCCATGGGGGCGCAAATTCGTTTAAGGATTCGAATTCAACTGTAACATACCCGGGAGTCTCGCATGCCGCAACACAAACCTCTCCATCTCCCATCACGGCGTGAAGATCTCCCAGCCCAAATAAAGCTCCTTCGTAGCTAATTGGGAAATAAACAGTTACACCCTCAGTTATAACTGTGGCGTCCATGTTGCCTCCGTGCCTTCCGGGAGTCCCCGTTGCAGTTTTTTCCGGTGTTGCTACGCCAATCACGCCTATCATTTTTTTCAGAGGCAAGCTTAAATTCAAAAATTGAATCTCTTCTGCTCCAATATCGCATACCCTAGTCCTTGCTTCTTTGACTTCATCTCCCAGGAGACCTTCTTCCGGTATAGTAACTATTGCCCCTTGCTGTTTTAGATCTATCTTGTGGATTTTGACGGCTAAAGCATCGCCCCTTTTTGCACCCTTTATGAAGATAGGCCCCGTGGCAGGATTTATCCTTGAAAAGTCGATATCCATGATTAATTGTTCTTCGCTGGCAATTTGATTTGAAAAACAATCTTTGGTTTCAATCTTCACTAAAACATTTTGCTCTACCTCGGCGATAGGAGTTAACCCCGGATCAAAGGAAAAAAACGTTGTTTCATCAGATATATTGATAAGTGGACTTCCTTTTCCAGTCATTTCTGATCACTTCCTCTAATTTTTGATGTAGTATATATTTAATCAGTAATCTACTACAAATGTCAAGGCCGCTTGCTTGAATAGCATAAACACACATAGCAAGCGGCCTTAATCAAAAATACATCTAGTTAAATTAAAAAAGTTAAAATTTGTGCTGAAGGGTCTGTTTAAAAGGCGGTTGAACCATCTCACCGAGGACGTTCTTTATGGACGCAGGCTTAATCGGCGGTGCAAATTTCAAGCACAGCCTCATCGCCGGGTTTGGCAATGCCTCCTTTCACCACTTCGAGGAAATAACCCACTTCCGGCAGCAGGCACCACCCGTGATAATCATATGAATGCGGCTCATTGGGCTTTTTGCCTTTTTCTATGACGAGCAAGACCACATCACTTCCTATTTTAAGGTGGCTTCCTATGGGAATCTCGTCGGGCAATCCCTCTATCACGAGGTTTTCTGCCAAAGACCCCGGTGGGAAAGCGAAACCTGCCTTTTCCTCGGCGCGTTTTATGTCCTCATATCTCAACAAGCTAACATGACGGGTCGAAAAGTCAAAGTGGGAATCGCCCTCTATCCCCTTGCCTTCGATGAATCGAGCATCCACTACAGGCCTTTTGGGCTCCTGTCTTTTATCACTTACGCAAATTGCTAGAACTTTGGCCATCTTCAACAAAACCTCCTAGTTCATCATTTACAAAAATGACACCAACAAGAATGACCCGGTGAAATTTCTGTCTC
>LSQX01021317.1_pt1 | contig 14682 bp, 13 predicted proteins | sample 654561 | NCBI WGS metagenome assembly LSQX01 (sample SAMN04489861, study PRJNA283612) | anaerobic digester metagenome | isolation source: 4 biogas reactors fed with cattle manure at either 37C or 55C with and... | place: Denmark: Kongens Lyngby | collected 2014
TATTCATGAGGTTGTTTAGTCCCAAGTTCTGCGGCAGACATGGGCTTGGGCCATTGTCCCGCGCGGGTTCGGGCGGGATGAGGCCTGCGGGCTAGTGGCTACGGAGCGGACGAGAGTCGGAGCAGTTCGAGCGCGCGTTGCTGCAGCGGCGTGGGGGTCGAGAGCATCGTGAACTCGTGCTCCGGGGCCACTTGCGGCTGCACGCAGCGGTTGCGCGTCAGGGTCGCGAGATCGGTGAGCAGGGTCCGGAAGCTGTGCAGGGGCAGGCCCTCGGTCGTCCGTTTGCGGCTGGCCTTGCGCTTCGCGCCGGCGCGGTCCTCGTCGTCGAACAAGAGCGGCGCCCAAGCTCTCCGCAGATGCCACTCGACGTAGTAGGACAGCATGCAGAGGAAGACATGCGCCCGCACGCGGTCCGCGAGCCGATGATGGATCGGTCGCACCATGAGGTCCACCGTCTTGAGGCTCCGGAACGCACGCTCGACCCGTGGCAGCCCCTTGTACGCCGTCACGACCTTTTCGGAGTCGAGTTGCTCCGCGGGCACGCTCGTCCGCACCACGTAGATCCCGTCGAGCGACGCCTCCGCCGCGATCTTCGCCTCGTCTCGGCGGTACGAGAAGCCGTCCTCCGTGATCGCGAGCACGAAGTGCTTCGCCATCTTGTGGTGGTCCACCACGCGGCCGCACCGCAGGCCTATCGCGTCTTTGCCGCGCAACGGCTTCCGCTCGCGCCGCGTCGCCTCCACGATCTTGTCGAGCAGCCGTTCCGTCGCCGCGAGGAGCTCCTCCCGCTTGCGCGCGCGCTCCTCGGCCAGGAACGGATTGCGGCACACCACCAGCCGCTCCCCCGGGTAGGCCTCCGAGGTGATCTCCACCAAGGCACGCTCGTCGAACAGCGACGGCTGCAGGACGCCCTCCGCGACCAACTCACGCATCGCCGGAGCGCGGAGCGTCGTGATCCAATCCAGTCCCTCCGGCGCCAGATCCTCGCGCACCCGCGCCTCCGTCAGCATCCCCCGATCACCGACGACCACGACCCGACGCAGCCCGAAACGATCCCGCAGCTTCCGTACCTGCGTCGCCACCGTCATCGGGTCGCCGACGTTGCCCTCGAACACCTCCACCGCGACCGGACAGCCTTCCCGATCGCACAAAAGACCGAACTCGATCTGCAGCGAGCCCGGCTTGCCGTCCCGGCTGTAGCCGCGATGCGCCAGCGGGCACTTCCTCCCCTCGACCCAGGTCGAGGGGAGGTCGTAGAGCACGAGCGAACCGCCGCTGAGATGACGCTTCGCGAGTCCTTGTTCGATCCTCGCTTGCCGCGGCAGCAACCAGTCCATCGCCTCGTAGAGTTCCTCCTCGTCGACCGAGCCGAGACCGAGCAGTTCCCCGAGACTCGACGCGGCCGACGCGGGATCGAGTGCCCGAGCCATCCCGAGCTTGGAGCGCGGATCGAGAATACGCTGCACGATCATGGCGACGACGAGATCACGCTGACGGCTCGGCCGAGAGGCGAGGAGCTTGTCGAGCCCGAGCTTGCGAAGCATCCCGACGACGGCGTCCGCGTGGCCGTGCGGGAGCGAGCGAAGGATCGTGAAAGCCTGATCGAGGGGCCCGACTGCATCGCCGCGTAGGTAGGCGCGGAGGAGCGCGAGGGCCTCGTCGGGCAGAGACGACAGGTTAGCGAGCGTGCGGTGCTTGACCTTGCCATTCTCGCGGTAGGAGTGGCGGAGGAGGTGGCACTCGTAGACGCGGTCGCCTACCTTGCGCTTCGTAGTGGTGACGTGCATCGCCTGGCATTTGGCGCTCATGACGCCACTATAGACTACCTCGAAACGAAGCACAAGCCATTACTGGAGTATATTAGTGGCTACACTCCGCAGGCGCAAACACGCCCTAAACCCATTCCCAACCCACTTCAACACCGCTCCCGCCTCGGGAACTTGGGCTTATACGGCTGATCGACGATGCGCTGAACGAATGACCACACAACTCCTCCGTGATCGCTTTCACTTTCCGAGTCGAAACACCCTGGACATACATCCATAACGATCCGCCTGGAGATGCTCCGACATCTCCGCCTCGAGGATCTCCTGAACGAAACCCTGCACCAAACGGCGCAGAAACTCCCCGTCACACCCCAAAACCTCTTCCAGCACTCCCGAACCAGACGTGTCCTGACCCTGAGCCATGGCCATCTCCTCTCTATTGGTCGCTCCAACTGGAGATACCATGGCTCAAACACTTTTGCAGAACTTACGGCACACTACCCAACTGCGGCTGGGTAGTAACCCGTGACTACGGTATCGTCTGTGATTGCGCCCACGGCGGTCCTCTCAGGCTTCACGGCCAGTCGTGACCGTCCCCTCCCACTTGGCGCACACGGCCTCTACGTCAACAGCCGGAGGATCCTCCGTGGTCCAACTCTCATAGAAGCGAGGGTCCCGGCTGCGAGGCGTCGGAGCCGCTTCACGTATCTCCACAAGGGCCGGCGCTGGGACGCACTCCCCCAGTGCTAGAGCGACGCGCTGCGGGAGGGCCGGGAGCTGGTCGAGCAGATCACGGTAGATGCCTGGGACGACCTCCCGGAAGTAGCGCAGGTCCTCTGGGTTCTGGAGTCGGTGAACGAGGAAGCTGCTGCACTGGGCCATGACTGTCCGAGACAGCTCGCACGGTCGCTGCGAAGCCACTACGAGCCCGAGTCCGTGTTTCCGGCCCTCGCGAGCTATGCGTTCGAACACGCGCTTCGAGATCATCTCGTCGTCTGACCCGCGCGTTTCCGGGATGTAGTTTTGCGCCTCCTCCAGGACCAGCACCACAGGAAGCGCCCCGCGTCCGGCCGTGCTGACACTGGTCTCGGCCATCCGCTGTAGGAACTCAAGGATCAGTCTCCCGATGAGGGCCGTCACATTCTCTAGCACCTCGGCGGCCAACAGGCTGAGGTCAACGATCACAACATCGTAGGGTGCCTCGACGGGCTTGCGCTGGCGTTCGTAGAAGGGAATGCGCGTGGGCGTGTTCTGGACTTCTGACGCAGCGGGCTCCGGAGCCGACGGCATGCCGAGTATGTCCCTGATGAAGGCTGCCAGCACATGGGGTGCGCTCTCGTGTCGCCCGAACAGGAACTCGAAGCGAGGGTCCGACAGATAGCGGTGTATGCGCAGCATCATCGGCCCACACGCCTCGCGGACCCTAGCCACGGAGCCAGTCTCGGCTTGCTCCTTCATCGCCAGATCGATAGCTGAGCGAGCGAGCTTGTCGATATCGAAGTAGGCTGGAGCGTCGGGGCTGCAGGCCGCACCTCCAGGATGGGGCGACTGGGCAGCAGAGGCTTCGTACACAGCCTGGCGCATGGCTTGGAGCTGCTCGTGGATCTGGCTCAGCCTGGAGGGGCCGAGAGTGGTTCCCTTGGAGCCAGCCAGGTCGCTGATCTTCGCGAAGCCGTCGGACAGCGCTTGCGTGACATCGAGCTGCTCAAGCTGAGCCCAGAGGTGCGGGAGTGTCGTCCGCATCTGGCCGAAGTCGCCGCATACGTCTTGGATGTTCCCAGGGATGTGGTACTGCTGGTTCGGTGCGGCGGTGTCACAGTATCCCTGGATCTTGTTCATCGCTCCCATGACACCCAGCAGTGCCGCACTCTCGCCGGCACTGCCTACTCGCCCTTCACGTGACAGGGCGAGTGCCTTCAGCAAGACGGGAGCCTGTAGCCCCTCCCTCGCTCGGAACATGCGGGCCAGGTCACTTGAGTCCATGAACCAGTAGGGAATGACCAGTCGGTCCGTTGCTCTCTCCGGATCCGTCGGGATGTACAGGGCTCTGCGAGCTTCGGACACGTCCTTCCAGGCTCCAGAGTCATCGCGCTTCTGGAACGCCTCGCGGTACTCACCGTTCGTGTCAAGGATGATGAAACGGGTGTTCTTGACTGCCTTCTGGTCGAGTATGGCCTGGATGACGGCCGCGATGGTACATGACTTCCCGGAGCCCGTGCTTCCAATCACCGCCGCGTGCTTGCCGAAGAAGGCGTCAGGGTCTATCCGCACATCGAACTCGGGGAAGACCGCCGACCGCCCGATCGGGATGCAGTACCCCGGCCCGGCCCGGTCCGAGTGGCCGAAGATGGCCTGCAGATCCCGACGACCAACAAGCAGGACAGGGCTGTCGAGCACCGGGAAGACGTTCACGCCTTGGGTGAAGTGCTTGTCGTCAATCGTGCCGACCATCGTGGCCTTCATCAGTCGGCGAGCGGACGGCAGCACGACCATCGTGCGGTCCGTGCGGATCTCAGCCTCCTCCGCCAGGACCACCCGGGTCACCATTGCCACGACTACCCTTGCACCGACAGGGACGAGTACGTAGGAGTTGATCCTGCCTACCTCATAGGTCTGCTCATACGTAGACCTCGTCAGCGCCTTGACGTCGGGCCCCAGCTCGATGGTGAGCTGGGACGTGTCCACGGCCACCGCTCTGCCTATCTCGCGATCCTCAGCCATCCTGCCCCTCCTGAAGGTCTGGCGTCTGGGGCGTACCGTGGACCAGATGGCCGAGAGCCCGCTGGGTGCTCGCCACCTTCTCCTCGATCTCTTCGTCACGAAGGTCAGGGAGGATGTACTCCACGAACCCCTCGAACGTGCCTAGTCCGGGGCCTTCATCGCCGTCCGGGGCGTACCTCCCTTGGACCACCCACACACGTTCGTCGCCGCGCCTCTTGAGCGCATCCACAAACCCACTCGTTGGATCTGGGTCGACGATCACCAACGTGAAGCTGGGCATCGCCAGGGCCTGCAGGATGAGCGCGTTCATATGACGGTCCCCGAAGCTATAGCCGATGACGAAGAGCACGGACTGCGGCTGCACAACTACCGTCTGGAACCGTCTGAACATCTCTGAGTAGGGCAGCCCGAGGGTCTCCCCGTACTTCAGGGTGGTCGGGTAGACGATGACCTCGTCGGCCGCGTCATTTGGTTCGCGCACCATCTCCAGTCCGAATGGGTTCTCCGCACACGGGGCCGAGCGTCGCCACGTCAGTGACCCATGGAGCTTGTACAGATGCACCACTCGCTCAAGCCGGTGGACCCTGCCCTCTGTTGTCTGGGCGGGGAAGTAGAGATCCTGGCCGAACGTCTCGGGGCGGAAGACTCGGCTGATGAGGCCCTGGAAGCCGTCAACTACGAACGTGCCCTCGGCGTCCATGGCCTGCTCTAGTACTGTGTCGTAGTTCAGTGTGAAGATGCTCACTCGTCGCAGATTGGCGGGCCGCGTCAGAGCCTTCCTGACCAGCTTCCGATGCGAGTGAAGCCCACTGCCTTTGCCTTCCGATGGTAGCCGGCATGCCTCGTAGAGGCCGCTCTTGATCTCTCGGGCAAGAGACCCAACACGCTCCTGCGTGAGTTCCTGTGCGCCGCAGTCGCAGGCCGCCCGTGGCCCGAGCAGGTCGAGTGCGAGCGCTTCGTTCCAGTGCTGGAGACAGCAGAGCATCTCCTCCAGGTTCGCCGGCAGCCCTGTAGGCGGCTGAGCCCCCGCCATTGTGCGCCGTGACAGGAGGAACCTATGCACGGACTCCGTCTCCTCCTGGGAGAACCCGAGCGTCTGCTCGTCCTCCGTGTTGGGGGCCTGATCAGACCGGAGGAGCTGGAATGCGGCGTAGGTGAACCGCCTATCGGCCAGCAGCTCGAAGCCCTCCCTGAGCGCGTCTCGTCCTTGGGGAGTCTCCCTGCATGGGTTCGCAGCCCCTTGAATAGGCTGGCTGCCGCCTCGGCCTGTGTCCTCGGCACCTCCTCTGGCTGCCAGCATGGCCGCTGTGCGGTAGAAGAGCCAGAGCCTGCGGCCAGCCTCTTGATCATCAGCTCCGGCGTCAATCAGCCGGCTCTCGATCGAGTAGGGGATGCGTGCCAACGTCGCGCCGCCCACTCCCAGCGAGCAGCCTGCTCCCAGGAGGAACGCCACGTTATCGGACTTGAGGAGTGTCCCTACACGGATCCGCAGTTCCTTCAGCAAGCCGGCGATCGCTTGGCTCCGAGTCGGCTGTGCTTCGCTGTCTGTGCCATCCGCGCGTACGGACTTGGTGCACTCCTCGACGAGTTCGCGTCTACCGATGTAGACCTTCGCGTCCCGAGGACTCTGTCCCGGACCCGTGGTGGCTACCTCGTCTGTTGCTGCCGTGCCAGACTCGATGGGTGCGTTCCCTCCCCCTCGAACCTGATGGCCGTTCCCAGCATGTAGCTCCGGCACCAGTTTGCTCCCATCTGAGACAGACACAGCCTGTGGCCATCGGCCTAGCCCGCGTTATTCATGAGAATGATCAGAGGTTGTTGCATGGGAGTAGGTAGTTCGCCTCGTATCAAGGGCTTTACGAGAGACTCTTGGACAGGAAGGCGCCGACTTCCATGCATGATGGTCATTCTCCGCAGGTTCGCTTTGACTTTCTCCCCGAGGTAGAGATTCGTGCGGCTTTCGATGGCGGGGCCGTGACCTCGGACGCGGGGCTCCTGCTCGTGGCTCAGCTCGAGGAAGAGGTGGGGCTGCTCCGGTCGCTGGCGGCGGTGATCGATGATCCGCGACAGCTCTCGAAGTGTCGGCACTCCACCCTGGAGCTGTTGACTCAGCGGGTAATGGCCCTGGTGGCTGGGTATGAGGACTGCAACGACCACACCCTTCTCCGTCGCGATCCAGGGCTGAAGACGGCCACGAAGCGGCGGGCCCTGTCGGGGGCGGACCTGGCGTCCCAACCGACGCTCTCTATGACTACTACGTCGAGCGCGGCGACGCCGAGTGCCGGATCGACGAGTTGAAGAACGGGTGCTTCCTCGGGAGCGGGCGGGAGCCGAGGATCTTCGCCGAGCCCAGGCCGGAACGCTACGGCTGCGGCTCATCAAGCTCGGGGCTCGTGTCACGGAGACAGCTCGGAGTGTGAAGCTTTCGCTTGCGGGCAACTACCCTCGGGCGCGCGACTGGATCCGCTTGGCTGGCGCTCTTGGGGCGGTGATCGGCTGACGTCGGCTCGCACAACCCAAGACCCCGACCAAGCCGCCGACGGCGAGCCGCCCCCCCATGCGCGCCACCTCCCGCCGGACAGACGGCCACCGACGCAACGGACAAGTGCCCGCCGCCCGTCCAGTCAGCACGGCACGAACTAGCGATACGGGTTAGATGCCCCAGTAGGCGTTGATGCCATCCTGGTAGCGGCTGACCTTGCCGTCCAGCACGTCACGCACGCGTATGGCATCGCCCGACGCGGCGGACTCGTACATGGCTAGGCAGATGGCCTTGGCGCGCATCGCCTCAGCGATGTCCACCTCCGGCGGCCGCTGCTTCTGGATGGCGTCGATGAAGTCCCAGCACTCGAGGGCGATGTCATCCTCGACCCCATAGGGGTAGAGCCGCTCGCGGGTGACCGAGTCCAGGCTGGCGCGGTACTCGCGCTCGATATCCTCGTACGGCAGCACCGAGCCATCCAACCGAGTGATGTCTCCGCCAGCCTGGAAGGGATGCATCCACCCACCACGGTCGCGGGCGCTCCCCTCGCTGCCGTAGAAGACCTGGTTCGACTGCCGTTCGCCTCTGGCGGAGAAAGACCACGACCACGTGCCCACCAAGCCGCTCTCGAAGCCGAGGGTCGCGAACCAGGTGTCCTCGACATCCATTGGCATCGGCCCAAGCTCGGGCGAGTTGATGGTGGGAGTCTGGAAACCCGCGGTCCGGCAGTACACGTCACGGACGTCACCGAAGAGATAGCGGATCATGTCCGCCATGTGGGCGCCGGCGTCCAGCGCCATCCCGCCGCCACTCATGAGCTTGAGCAGCCGCCACTGCCAGAGGTAGACCTCACTGTATCCCGGTTGCGCATAATCCTCGAACGAGAAGCCCTCGACGATGAAGAACCGCAGCTCGCCGATCATCTTCGCCTGGGTCAGGGCCCACTTCATGGTCCGCGCCTTGATGCCGCGACGCACCTGCTCGGCGACGGCGACGATCTTGCCCGTCCGACGCTGGGCCCCCTGGATGAGCTCACTCGCTTTGAGGGTGATCCCCCCAGGCTTCTCGACCATCACGTGCAGGCCGGCCTCGAGGCACGGGATCGTGGTCGCATGGTGGAAGGCGTGCGGCGTGCAGTTGTCCACGGCATCGACGACGCCCGCGGCAACGAGATCCTCGACGCTGCTGAACTGGGGAGGCGTCAACCCGAAGAGATCCTTGACCGCCTCGGCATAGGCCGTGCGGCGCTCATCCGAGTTGTCGCACAGGGCACAGATCTCGAAGGAGTCGTAGCCCGCGTCTTTGAGGATCTTGTAACCATTGAGATGAGACCGGGCGATGTTCCCGGTGCCCACGATGCCTAGGCGGACCTTCTCATGAGACATTTCCGTAGATGCTCCTTTGTGCGGCCCAGAGGGTCGCCTGAATCAACGCGCGCGAAGCGAGTGTTCCCTAGGAGTGGCCAAGGGCCTCCGGCCTCTGCGAATCGTGAACGTTGCGGAGTTACGACACGCTGCGGGCGAACTCCGCCAGGGCCATCAGGTTCTGCGGCGGCGTTGCCGCGGGGATCTCACATCCGGCGCCCACGATATAGCGGGGCCCGGTCACCTCGTAACAAGCGCGCAGCCCCTCGACGATGGTATCGGGCGAGCCATCCTGCACCGCCGCCACAGGGTTGAGGTTGCCTAGGAGGGTCACGTCAGCGCCGAGCCGCTGTCGCGCGGCCGCCAGGTCGACCAGGGAATCGATCTCGATGATGTCGGCGTGCAGGTCGGCGAAGTAGGGAAGCAGGTGCGTCGTATCACCGCAGACGTGGAGGCGGACCAGGGCCCCACCGTCGTGTATCGCCGCCACGAGTCGCTGAATCCGGGGGAGGACATGGGCTTCGTAGAAGGCCGGGGGCAGGAGCGAGGATGCGGCATCCCCAACGCCAACAACGTCGGCCCCCGCGCGGATCTGAGCTCGCGCGAAGGCGATCTCCAGATCCGTGACCCAGTCCATCAGGTCATCGACGAAGCCGGGGTCATCCTTGGTGTCGAGCATGAAGTCGGTGAGACCCCGCAGGTTGGTGGCCTGGGAGACGGGACCCTCGACCCAGCCGTCCACCTCGACCTGGCCCCTCAGGGCGTCGGCCAGGTCGCTCACGGCGAGAATCCGATCGATCATCCGTGGTCCGGCCTCCGGCTCCACCGGCTGAAGCTTGACGAGGTCAGCCCGTTCGGTCAGGAGCGGCCGTGTGCAGCCGGGGGGTTCGTGGTCGTAGTAGGTGAGCTCGGCCCCTAGGTCCGATGCCTCGCGCCAAGCGTCGGAGCAGCAGGTGACTACATCAACCCCGAAGTCCTCGGCCGCCCGCAACTGGGCGGCGACGAGGACGCGGTAGTCGCTGACGTACTCCCAATAGGGGACGCCGTGGTAGGCCACTGCGAAGGACATCAGGAGCGGTTGGTTGGCGAGGCGATCTCGGTGGGTCCCCGCGAGAGTGGCCTGTACGCGCTCGAGAGCCGTCATGGGTCATACTCTCCGTCCGAGGTACAAGACATCCGCGCGGTCATCTATCCCCGGCGGTCAGCACCAGCAGCATCTCAGCGCCCCCAGGGGGCGCATTCCGTCCGCCCTCGCCGTCCGCGTCAGCCCATCTGCCCGTCGCTGGGTCGAACCATCGCGCCGTAGCGTTGCGTGGAACGACGTCGGCGGCGAGCTCGATGGCTGCTCCCATCGGCGTGTAGACTACGACCAAGGACCCCTCGATGCTCCGCGCGGCGGCCACGAATGCCTCCGCCCTATCGCTGCCAGGCTGCACCCTCAGAGCCTCGGGCGCGGGACGCAGATCCCACCAAGGGATCGCCTCCATGAACTGGCGGAGCACGCCCATAGATGCCGCCCCCGGGAACTCCAGGGCGGTGTGCCACGGCGCAATCTGGCCGAGACCGTCGTGATTCTCCGCACCCTCGACCTCCGTCGGCCATACCCAGATGGGATTGGCGCCGTAGGTCACCCCCGCTGGCGGGGACACCAGCAGGCTCCAATAGGCGGCGCGTCGCACCTCGTGGGCGCCGAAGATCACGTTCCCCTGATAAGAGGGGTGCTCGTCGTAGTTCGGCTCCAGGTTGATCACCGGCAGGGGGGGATCCCCCCTCCACTGGGTGGCAGGGGGCCCGTCGGTGAGCCAGCGCAGGTCTCCGTCGGCGGAGCTATGGCCGCTCTGGTACCCGATAAAGTCGTACCAGGGCTCACGGCGATGGTCCTCACCGATCCAGCTCAGGCCACATGGGTGCAGGGTGGCGAGACGGGTTCGCGCGTCCGGGTCCTCGCCGAGTATCCCTCGGCCGATCCTGTGCCAGCGTTCGACGGCTTCTCCGTAGTAGTGGCCGTCCCCACCGACGAGCCAGACCACGGGGAAGGCGCCCCACCGAGCCACGATGTACCGTCCGAGGCGTATGGCCGTCTCCTCCGGCAGCGCCTGCCCCGGGTCGGTGGGGGTCAAGGCCCAGAGGATGATCGGCGCCGCGACCATCCCGTGCTCGGCGATGGAGCGGACACGCTCGTCCATGCGCCGGAAGTACGCGTCATCTACCGTCAGATGGCCTTCGCGGAGCTCGAAGGGAAGCGGACCGCCCAGGCAACGCTCGCCACCCCGCCATTGGGTGCTCACGAACTGGATGACATTGAAGCCCAGGGCATCCCTCGCATCCAAATACCTGTCCCAGTCCTCTTCGGTGGAGCGGAGGACGCCGTTCCAGGCCGTATCACCGAGCCAGAAAAAGGGCGTGCCATCGGCGTGTTCCAGGTGCGTGCCGCTCTCGCTGACGTTCAGAGGCCCGTGGACCAGCCAGGGGCTCGTTGCGGCATCCGTGGTCGCGCATACGAACCCGCCGTCGCCTTCGAGGCCATCGTTGCCACCATCTGACGAGGCCGCCTGCCAGACCCACTCGCCCGCTTCGTCGGGGCTGAACCGCGCGCGCCAGGTCCGCCCACCATCCCAGAACCCCTCGATCACGGTCTGGCGGCCCGAGGGGGCTGTGAAGGTGACCTGCACGGTCACCTCATCCAGGGGGTGGGCGTAGTCTCTCGCACTCGTTAGGACGACCTCATGGAGCGACCAGCGAGTCACCACGGGCGTACCTCCTTGGGCTTGGCAAACGGATGGGGCCATGAGCAACGGCAGAGAGGCTAGGGCAAGGGCGCACAGAGCTAGAGGGCGCATATGAGGTCACCTCGGGGAAAGGCATCCACTTGACGGCAACTCCTTCGCGCAGTATACCTTATGACTGTCCTATCGCCGGAAAGGAGGCGAGCCGATGAAAGCTAGTACACGAGATAGCCGAAGCTTGGAGAAGCTCGTCCCCGCCGGTGTCCGCCAGGATTCCGCCTAGGTCCCACCGACACCTCGTACGAGTGTAACCCTCGACCAGGCCGCTTACCGCCCTTGACCCTGTACGCCCCGCGACCGGTGACTCCACGTCTTGCGCCGGCCTGGAATCGGTCACCGGTCAACCCTTCGGCGACGAAGCGCGTAAGCGTGTGTGGTGTGGCCCAGTCAGGGCCACCGTGGGCATCGAAGAGGATGGACAGCCATGGCAGGCCTGCACCCCACCGGGATCAATGGTCATCGTCCACCAGACGCGGCCATCCAGCGCAGGGCCCAGGTGAAGGAACTGAGATCGACCCGACCCCCGAGCGGGGTCAGCCGGCCCACAGCCAGGACGGATGGGACCGGTTCGAGAGAAGAGATTGAGATGCGATTACCCATGTTCGACTCTTACCCGCGCGGCCACGCCGCACGGGATGAGGACAAGCTGCTGAATGCCATGGACCTGACTTGGTGGGGCGCCATGGGTGCTGGTAGCTCGAGAGTTCGCCCGGCTGATGGCCGTGCCGATCCGGACAGCGACAAGCGCCGCGAGTGGGTGCCTCCCACCAGCGAGGCCAAGGAGGAGTAACATGCCGCGCTCACGGCCCGTCTGCCCCTTCTGCCACTCGCAGCCCGGGTATGGCGCCGACAGCGGCCTGCCCGCCCATTGGGAGAGCGGATCCAAGGCCCTGGCCCTCACGGCACGCCGGGGGATCCCGCGGTAGCCATCACCGCCGGGACCTCCGGCGTCGCCTCCTCAATCGGCTCTTGCCAGTCCCGGCAGGAGCTCCCCCAGCCCCTCCGCGATGAACTCCACCGCGATGGCGGCCAGCAGCAGACCCATGAGGCGCGTGAGGACCTTGATCCCAGTGCCGCCCAGGCGCCGTCCGATATTGACAGCCAGCACCAAGCACCCGAGAACAATCATAGCGACAACGAGAATGAGGCCGATGATCGTCATCCGTTCGGCCATCGCCTGGTAGCGGTCCGCGTAGAGGATCACGGTGCCGATGGACCCGGGGCCCGCGAGCAGGGGCATCGCCAGGGGCACGATCGCCACGCTGGTCGCATCCTCCTTCGCCGCCTCAGCCGTCTCCTCGGGAGTGTTCTTGGCGTGAGTTGGTGATCCGTGGAGCATCGCCATGGCCATCACCAGGATGAGGATGCCCCCACCCACGCGGAACGACGCGACGCTGATATCGAAGAATGCCAGCACGGCCTCGCCCGCCAGCAGGGCCCCGATGAGGACAGCGGCGACCGCGCCGGCGGTCGTGAGGGCCATTCGCAGGCGCTCCCTGGGCGGGCGATTCCTCGTGATCGTGAGGAATACCGGTACAGCCCCCACAGGGTTGAGTATGGCGACGAGGGCGAAGAGGATCTTCAGCGGCTCCAAAACGGGCTCCAGAGAGTGGTAGCTCGTTCATTCGACCGCAAATGGGCTTACCCCTGGTCAGTGCGTGAAGTAGGCGTTGGGGAGATCCGTCGCAGACGCCCTCGGACCCACCGGCGGCCGAGGGCGTCTACGACGTGGAGTAGGGCCGGCGCACACGCGCCCCGCCTAGTTGCCTTGCAGGGACGGGTACCCGTCGAATGCGCCATTGCCGGAGACGTTCACGAGCCCCTCCGGGTCGTCCGTTTTCGCGACGTACACTTCATAGTCCCCGTCGCGGGTGCTCTGCCAGGCGACCGTGCTCCCATCAGCGCTGAGCGAGGGGTACTCGTCATCGTAGCCGCTGTCGTTCGAGACGTTCACGAGCCCCGTGCCGTCCGTGTTCGCGACGTACACTTCAGAGTCCGAGAACCAGCCGCTATCCCTCGTCCAGGCGACCTTGCTCCCATCGGCGCTGAGCGAGGGGAGGCCGTCGTAGCCGTCATTGCTGCTGGAGACGTTCACGGGCATCCCTGTGCCGTCCGTGTTCGCGACGTACACTTCCCAGTCCCCATCGCGGCGGTCGCTCATCCAGGCGACCTTGCTTCCATCGGCGCTGAGCGAGGGGCAGCTATCCTCGCCGCTGTGGTTCGAGACGTTCACGGGCATCCCCGTGCCGTCCGTGTTCGCGACGTACACTTCAAAGTCCCCGTCGCGGTTGCTCACCCAGGCGACCTTGCTCCCATCGGCGCTGAGGGAAGGGTCGTCATCGTAGCCGCTGTGGTTCGAGACGTTCACAAGCCCCGAGCCGTCCGTGTTTGCGACGTACACTTCGTAGTTCCCGTCGCGGTAGCTCCTCATCCAGGCGACCTTGCTCCCATCGGCGCTGAGCGAGGGGGAGGTGTCGCCGGCGTCGGGGTAGTTCGAGACGTTCACGAGCCCCGTGCCGTCCGCGTTCGCGACGTACACTTCCTCATTCCCGTCGCGGTAGCTCCTCCAGGCGACCTTGCTCCCATCGGCGCTGAGCGAGGGTGCGTAGTCGGCGGCGCCGGGGTAGTTCGAGACGTTCACGGGATTCGTGCCATCCCTGTTCGCGACGTAGACCTCCCGGTTCCCGTGGCGCTCGGTCACCCAGGCGATCTTCGCGGGGACGGGCGTCCAACTGACCTCCACGATGAAGTCGAAGTCCGCGCCGCCCGAGCCGCTGAACGCCCAGTTGACGAAGCGGCTACTGAGCCCCTCCGCCGCGGACTTGTAGTTCCATTCGTGGTCGTTCCAGCCTATGCCCACATCGGGCGGATTGACGCTGAAGATCCGTGCCTCGATGTCCGTCATCGTCGAGCCGGTGCTCACATTGTTCACGCGCACATCGCCGCTGAGCACCGAGCCGTCCCAGTTCATGGAGAGCGGGTCGCTCTCGAGCTGCACCCCGTTCACCACCGGCGTGGTCCCGCGCGCCGCCGCGTCGGCGCCCATGGACATGTCGAACCGGACGGTGATCCGAGTGGGCCCGGCCCCATCGTCGATGGGCGGCACACTCGGCGCCCCCGCCCCCGCGCACGCGGACAGACACACACTCAGAACCGTCGACACACCGAACAGCGCAGCGACAACCCACAAACGCCTATACACAACAAACCTCCAGTCCTTCTCGTCATCTACACGCGATTAGACGCGAGCCCCGGCTGGAAGCGCCACCGCATGGTCGAGCGCATCATGCTCCGTACTTCCGGGGCGTGATCGCCCTATACCCTAGTTCCCGAAGAAGTCCTTGGCCGTCCCCTGCGAGATCCCTCCGCGGCCGCTGAAGCGCGTAGGCGACGGCGACTGCATGACGATCTCGTGCATCTGGCCGAAGCAGATGAGCTTGGGCTTGACGAACTCCTTGCGGGTCTCGTGCGTACGATGAGTCTTCATGTGCGAACCTCCCTAACCCATGTTATTCATGCACGTGCTTAGAGCGCTTCTCTCAAGCTGTCTCTTATACACATCT
>LSQX01137822.1_pt1 | contig 14679 bp, 16 predicted proteins | sample 654561 | NCBI WGS metagenome assembly LSQX01 (sample SAMN04489861, study PRJNA283612) | anaerobic digester metagenome | isolation source: 4 biogas reactors fed with cattle manure at either 37C or 55C with and... | place: Denmark: Kongens Lyngby | collected 2014
GAGGAGCTCTGTACACTCATTAAGCCCGCGTATTTTGTACCCGAGACGGTAAAGATCGACCTTCTCTTCAGGAACATGCAGAGAACAAAGAATCACTTTGCTGTTGTAGTTGATGACTACGGGGGTGTCAGCGGGATAATTACAATGAGCGACATATTGGGTGAGATCGTAGGGGATATCGGCGAAGATGACGACGATACACTGGATGTAATCGTCCTTGACGATAGCAAATGGCGTGTGCGCGGAATTACTCAGTTTGATGATCTCGAGATGATCCCGTTCGGTGAGCTCGATGAGGACTATGAAACTGTGGGCGGACTTGTACTCGGTCTCCTCGGGGAGTTACCCGAAGAGGATGAGGATATACCTGACCTACAGTTCAACGGTCTAAACTTAAAGGTGACTGAGATACGCGGCAGACGTGTTGAATGGGTTGAGATCACGAAGCTTTCAGACGAAGGAGAAGGGACTACTAAATAATTTCGTTCTCCTTTATTGAAAGCACCGGCTTCATGTGGTAACATAGAGATAGAATTGTTGTGATCCAAGAATCCGGAGTGTTGATTGACTCTCCGGATTTGCCAATTCCGGATTTGCCAATATAGACTAATACCAGAACGGATAAAGTTGACAACAGAATAGAGGGTGTTTTGAGTGAAATGGAGTTACCTTATAGTCCCTATTCTTACAGCCGGTGGAGCAATATTGGAAAAACCCGGTCCGTATGAGCTTGAGGGCTCGGTTCTGGGTGTACTGCAGTTTGTTTTCACAATGATGATACTTATCGGTAAGTACAGGCCTGTCCGTATGACAAGCGCGTTTTTATCCGCATTATTCGGTGGGGCTGCGCTCGTTGTATACTATATAAATCAAACATCTGTGGGAAATCCCCTCTCATTAGGGCCTTTAGCTTTTTTTGGAGGAGGAATTTTCTACGGGTCGATTATCGGAGCAATTGTACTTAGAAATATTATTCGAGACAGAAGGTTTAGCAAGGAGATAAAAAAGAAGGCGTCTCAACTGGATCCGCGGGAGCGAAGGTTTGAAGACTGAGGAGGAACTAAGGAACTTTGGATTTTACGTCGACACTATTACTGGCGGTGGGTCTTTCGATGGACGCATTTGCCGTTTCGGTTACAAACGGTCTTGTTGTTGAGCGACTTCGCTTCCGGTTCGCGCTTAAGATGGCGGTATGCTTTGGGGTAGCACAGGCAGTAATGCCTCTTATCGGCTATGTGCTTGGTTACCGGCTTGCTTCTCACATTCACAAGTTGAGCCATATTATCGCTTTCGGCCTGCTTGCATTTGTGGGTATCAAGATGATAATCGATACAATAAAGGACTGCTCAGATGATGAGTGCTGCAGACCCGAGCCGGGTATCCGTACAATTTTGCTAATGGCAATTGCGACAAGCATAGATGCGCTGGCTGCCGGAGTCAGCCTTGCATTTGCACCACAGACTCCTCATTCGATTTCAATATTCTCAGCGATTTGTATGATTGGTATTGTTACTACCTGCTTGTGTGTGGTCGGTGCTTACCTTGGCCGTCTGTTCGGATGCAGATTAAAAAGAGGAGCCGGAATCTTAGGTGGAGCAGTACTCGTAGCAATAGGTATAAAGATGCTTTTTAATGCTTGACAAAAGTACTGTTAATTGTTATAATCACAGATGAACAATAAAGTAGGTTGCCGCACAGCCTCACCCGCAGCACTTGAGCGAACGGGTTGATAACAGGATGACATATTTCATTTTGTCTATTTTATGGCAGGCGGCATTGCGTCTGTTTTTTATTTTTTGGAGGTGTTTTCGCATTAGCAAAGTAAGCCATAAGATCAATGAGGAGATCCGCGAAAGAGAGGTTCGACTCATCTCAGAAGAAGGCGCGCAGATGGGCATCGTCCCAATCGAAGAGGCACTCGCGGCCGCACAGGAGCGAGGTCTCGACCTTGTTATGATTGCTCCGAAGGCAAAGCCCCCTGTCTGCAAGACAATGGATTACGGAAAATTTAGGTTCGAACAGGCTAAGAGGGAGAAGGAAGCGCGTCGGAAGCAGCATGTTGTGGAAGTCAAAGAGGTCCGTATGACTCCGGGCATAGACACGCATGATTTCGAGGTAAAGCAACGCCACGCCGCAAGATTCTTAAGCGACGGAAACAAGGTTAAGGTATCGGTACGGTTCAGAGGACGTGCCATTACACACCCATCTATTGGCGAGCAGCTACTGTTGCGTTTCTCTGAGGGACTTAACGACGTTGCCGATGTGGAAAAGGCACCCAAGCTTGAGGGCAGGAATATGTCGGTTTATCTTGCTCCCAAAAACATTAAGGACGCAAAATAATTATTACAAAGGAGAATTCAAGCGATGCCTAAGATGAAGACGCACAGAGGTGCCGCAAAACGCTTTAAGTTTACAAAGACCGGAAAGATAAAGCGAGGAAGCGCTTTTAAAAGCCATATTCTGACGAAGAAGACCACAAAGCGCAAGAGGGGCCTGCGCAAGGAAAAATACGTAGACAATACCAACGCTGCTGCAATAAAGCGTATGCTTCCGTACAACTAGAAAACATTCATGAAAGGAATTAACGGATATGGCAAGAGTTAAACGCGCAGTTACTACGCGCAGAAGAAGAAAAAGGACACTTAAGCTCGCCAAGGGATACTGGGGCGCAAAATCAAAGTCTTTTAAGATGGCTAATCAGGCCGTTATGAAGTCGCTGAAATATGCGTATATAGGTCGTAGACTTAGAAAGAGAGATTTTCGTCGTCTGTGGATTACCAGAATCTCCGCCGCTGCAAAGATGTGTGGAATGAACTATTCAACATTCATGCACGGTCTAAAACTCGCTGGAATCGATGTAAACCGTAAGATGCTATCTGAACTCGCAATAAGCGATATGGCAGCATTCGAGTCATTGGCAGACCAGGCAAAGGCGGCATTAAGCGCGAAGTAATGCCCGACACAAAAAGAGGACAACCGCAGTCACAGAGCCTAGCTCCTGTCGATTGCGGTTTTCTGTTTAGGTTGTGCGTATGAATTTACTTGGGCGGTTGTATACTTGACACTTGCTCATTGCGCAGTTAATAAGTCTGTGTTAGAATGACTACAATATTTGGAGAAAATGAATACGGAAAATTATCTTTTATTTGTGAAAAGTTTTGTGGGAGGCAGTTTTATGAGTTACCTCGAAATCAAAAGAGCAAAGACAAGAGAGGATGCTGCAAGTATTGCCGGTCTGGCAAGGACAATATGGACAGAGCACTATACGCCCATTATTGGCTCCTCGCAAGTGGAATATATGTTGGAAAATATACAGAGTGCCGAAAAGATCGCCGAGGGGATGGAGTCTGGTATCGAGTACTACATGGCCTATCTCTACGACCGCCTTATCGGTTATATGGCAATATATGAGGATTCGGACAGTATGGTCCTCTCCAAGTTATATATTGAGAAGGACTTCAGGGGTCGTCGCATAGCTGGCCAGTTTATACTTCTCCTTCAGGATAGGGCGGCCGAAGCGGGTAAAGATAAAATAACCCTCACTGTAAACAAAAATAATCTCAACTCGATCAGCATATACAAAAGAATGGGCTTTGAAATCGAGGGTGAACTGGTAACGGATATAGGTGGCGGCTTTGTTATGGACGATTATTTGATGGTTATGAGACTGGAGCAATAAGCATGCAGTCACGAAGCCATGAAGCTGCAGTATGAGTATTTGACACTCCCTATGACTTCGCCTTGAGTTCTTTGTAGCTATCATAGCTTTCAAAGTTTATAGAATGTTTATATCTTCTATATTATTCTTTTATCAGCGCGGTTTATCATTAAATCAGAAACCGAGACTCGCACCGCGGGCGAAGAGATTAAGTCAATTCTATTTGGAGAAAGAGGACGGTTTATGAGAAAAAAGAAGCACTTTTACACCGTTGTCTGTTTGATTGCCGGGGTAATCCTGCTCACAACCGCTGCTGCAGCGAATTATGGCAATGCAAACGGATACCCGATGTACAAATCTGCAATAAAGAGAATCCTATATGAGGATAATTACACCGCATCCCTTAAGTTGGAGCTGCTGTACAACGGAGAAACAACCATCAGTTCGCAGCAAACCTATATGCTGGATGCTAAGGGTGAAGTCGTAAAGTATGATACTAACGAAAGTACGAGAAATTCCGAATTTGACCACTATTATGAGAGCTGGACTGTAAGGAATACCGCATCCAAAGAGGGGGAGCCGAAGTATCTATCAATATCAAGGAATAGGGACAACTGGAGTATCTATCCTTCTTACGGAGAGCCATGGAATAATCCCGCCGAGGATGAGTTGACGTCAAAAACTATTCGTTTTGTAGAACTTTTGGCCGACACCTTTATCGGAGACATTAAGAACAACTTTGTGCAGACCTCAAACGCTGACGGATTAGTTTCCTACCAGGTTGTCCTAAGCGGAAACCAGCTACCGGAGTATGTTTCAGCTGGATTATCCATGCTGTTCAGCGCATCGAAGGAAAGCAATAACGGATCATACGTCTACTATGATAACGAGTTTGATTATTCTAATGATGAGAACGGTGAACTGCGTGACAAAGCATGGAGACTGATTGCAGATAAGAACCATGTAGGCGTTGTGCATATCGCAGTGGACGGATCACTTCACTACTTTGAGACCAGAGCCCAGTACTTCGAATCGGAGTTTTATAAGCCAGATATGACCGATGTTGAGGATATCCTTAACATGATCGAAACCGAGCCGGTACCTAAGAGTGCAAAATGCTTCATCACTCTCGACGATGAAGGCAGATTGGTAAACAACGTAATCGAAGGTATAGTGTCAGCCTATGACAAGAACGGTGAAGAACATACGCTCGGATTGCGCATAACAGCAGATTTTACGGACTATGGCACGACAAGTATAGAGTATCCTGAAATCCCTGAAGGGACCACAGTTTTTGATTACTCGAAACCGGCGTTGGACAAAGAAGTCTACACATATCGTGTTGAAAGTAGCGAAGAGATTTCTGAGCCTGACTCAGTAGACGAATAGAGTATTGTGGGATGGGACATGTAAAGTGTGGAGCGAACTTGGGGTTTGCGGTCAAGTGCCGCGTCCTTCGCTAGTCAATACTTTACATGCCCATCCTTTTGGAGTATAGAGCTTGAAACACTCTGCAAAGGGAGCTCATTGTAGGGGCGAATTTAGGAGAACATATAGAAAACGCTTAGAGGTGTAAAGTTGGAAAAAATACTGGAAGTAAAGGGGCTTACAAAGCTCTATAAAAACGGCCGCGGCGCCTCCGACATCAACCTGGAGCTTGAGAAGGGCGACGTTGTTGGTCTTCTCGGGCCCAACGGGTCGGGAAAGACCACAATAATGAAGGCAATCGTCGGATTGGTCCACGCAAATGCGGGGAGCGTAAGAATCTTTGGCTGCGATATAAGCACCGACTTTGAGTGTGCAATGGAGCGGGTGGGATGTCTTATTGAAGCACCTGCTATCTATGAGAATATGACTGCTGCAAAAAATCTGAAGCTTGCAGCACGCTACTACCCGAATATCGATGAGAAGAGAATTACAGACGTTCTTAGAATCGTCCGCCTTGACAAGTACAAGAAGGACAAGGTCGGGCGCTTCTCTCTTGGAATGAAGCAGCGTCTCGGACTTGCACTGGCACTACTCTCCGAGCCCGAGCTTTTAATTCTCGATGAGCCGGCAAACGGTCTCGATATAGAAGGGATCGTTGAAATTCGGGAAATCATTCTGCGGCTGGCCGAGGAGAAGGGGATAACGTTCCTAATATCAAGCCACATCGCTGTTGAAATTGAAAAAACCTGCAACAAGGTAGTTGTTCTGCACGAAGGGGAGATGCTCTCCTTGGACAGTATGGAGGATGCACTGAAACGTAATCCTACCCTCGAAGACTATTACCTTGAAAAGGTCCGTGAAAAACGCGGACCTGTTGAGCTGTAAGGAGGAGGCAATATGCAACGCTATTGGGCTGGTACTAGAAACGAATTGGATAAACTACTTTCAAAGAAGAAGTACTTTGTTTTTTTTGCAATTGAAATAGCAATATGCGTAATTGTGATCCTACTGGATAAGTTGCTATCCCGAGTAAGCGGAGGGGTTTTGACCTTTGGCGGTGCAGACCTCTCGCTTATGATGCTCACTTTTTTCATTAGGGTGTATATCCCACTTATAATATTTATGGCCTCCTGCGACGTGTTCTCATCCGAGTTTAGTGATCTGACGGCAAGGGCTGTGCTGATACGCCCAGTAACACGTCTGAAGGCCTATCTCAGTAAGATAACCGCCATAATGCTTATGGGACTTGTGTTTTTGGCAATGCTGTTGATTACGACGGTTGCTCTGGAAGGCTTTTCAGGAGGGGGAATACGGAATTTCTGGCTTAGTTTCGGTGCGTATCTACTTGATGCTGTACCGCTATTTGTGTTGCTTCTTATGGCTGTTTTTGTCAACCAGCTTACCAAGAGCTCCTCACTTGCGATGTTCCTTCTCATCCTAATATATGCCCTGTTGACCATAGTCGGTATATTCGTCCCTCAATTGAGTGGGCTTCTGTTTACTGGGTATTCACAGTGGCACAACCTGTGGATCGGTGAAACAATACCCTTTAAGCCAATGCTAGCGAAAATCGGGCTTCTTGCGGGCTATGCTACAATCTTTATGAGTGGCGGATACTATCTTTTTGAGCGCCGTGAGTTTTGATATATGATTGAACCTGCTTTTTGATGGAGGTGACTGTATTGAGTCTCAGCCGCAAGTTTTTGATATCAAGCATTCTGATGTTTGTCGTTCCCGTAGTTCTGATAGTGCTTCTGTCAGCTATTATTTTTGGGGTTTCTTTTTTCAGACAGACTGCCTTTATCAATATGCTGACAGAGATTGACAGCACCGTGGCTGAGGTTGCGGAGCAGTCCTGGAAACACCTGTCTACACCCATCATTGTCCTAGTTATTGTTTCGACAGTAGTAGTTGCTGTAACTTGCGCTGTTATAGTTCTATCACTCTCACGTTCAATACTTTCACCGCTGAAGGAGTTGAAAAGGGCTACAGAGAATATATGTGAAGGAAACCTGGACTTTGATGTGTTGCGAAGTGAGTACTACGAGATAGATGATCTCTGCCATGCCGTAGATGAGCTTCGGATGAGGCTGAAAAAGAGCGTCTCGGAGGAAATCGAATATGAGAAGGGGAGAAACCGACTTCTTGCCAATATCTCACATGACCTTCGAACACCAATTACATCTATTAAAGGGTATGTAGAGGGGATCCTTGACGGTGTTGCCGACACGCCCGAAATGAGGGAGAGGTATCTCCAGACTATTTATCTGAAGGCGGGTGCTGTTGAACGCCTTGTCGAGCAGATCTCCGACTATTCCGAACTTCAGCTAGGCAGAATGAGGTTTTACTTTGAGGACGTTGAGCTGTCCTCTTTTCTGCGCGGAGTAATTGACGAGTACCGTGTGGATATGGAATCTGCCGGCGCTGAGTTTACTGCAGATATTCCGGATGTGGATGTGTTTGCTAGGGCCGACAGAGAGAAGCTCAAGAGAGTTTTCTCTAACATTCTCGGCAATTCGCTTAAGTATAGGACGGAGAGACCACTTAGGGTGGATGTGACTGCCGATGTATCAGATAAGAGCTTCCATATTGTTGTAACTGACAATGGTTGCGGCATATCACCCGATGAGATGAACCGAATCTTTGAAGGCTTTTATCGCGGAGATCCTGCAAGAAGTGCTAGTGTTAAGGGTCACGGTCTGGGTCTATCGATATCCAGAGAGATTATCAAGAATCACGGGGGCAGGATTTGGCTTAAAAGCGAAGAGGATGTCGGTACTGAGGTCCATATAGACCTGCCGCTATCGGAGAACGGAGGCGAGAGATGAGGATTCTAATTGTTGAAGACGATCTCAGCATAGCAGAGCTGGAGCGCGATTATCTGGCGATAAACGGATTCGAATGCGATATTGCGACAGATGGAGTTGAAGGCCTCAAGCTAGCTCTGAACAATGAGTATGATCTGGTAATTCTTGATATTATGCTTCCGGGGTTGGACGGCTTTGCTGTGCTGTCAAGAATCAGGGAAGAGAAGGATATCCCCGTCCTTTTGATCTCTGCCAAAAGAGAGGAGATCGACAAGATACGCGGTTTCGGGTTGGGGGCGGACGACTACATCACAAAGCCTTTTAGCCCCAGCGAGCTTGTGGCTCGTGTAAAAATGCGTATTGAACGCTATGACCGTCTGACAGGCCGTAAGGAGAAAAGCTCTGTTTTGAAGATCGGAGAGCTTGAGATAGACAGGGATGCACACAAAGTCTTTGTATCTGGGGTTGAAAAGCAACTAACTGCAAAGGAATATGACCTGTTACTTTTCTTGGCGGAAAACCCAAACAGGGTGTTCAGCAGAGAGGTGCTTTTCGACCGCATTTGGGGTTTAGAAGCTTTGGGTGAGGTTGCAACTGTAACTGTTCATATTCAGCGTGTCCGTGAAAAAATCGAGAAGGACACACAGAATCCACAGTATATTGAGACGGTGTGGGGAGCCGGCTATAGATTCCGTATGTGAGCTGTAACACAAATAGTGCCTCTATGAATATCTTTATAAAGAAAGTAAAAACCTATCTACAGTAATAATGGCAAAAGAGTGTCACCATGTCACCACTTGAAATCAAGGGACACAAATGGAAACTCTTAATTCTCGATGTAAAACTGTAGGAGGTTTTTTTATGTCTATATGGACTAAGGACTACAAAATTGAAGCGAGGCCCGCTCTCGATAAGAATATTGAAACAGATGTGGCGGTTATTGGCGGTGGAATGGCAGGTATTTTAATCGCAAAGTTACTAAAGGATAGTGGAATGGAACCGATCGTAGTGGAAGCGGATAAGGTTGGAGGTGGAAACACCGCAGGTACTACAGCCAAGATAACTGTTCAGCATGGTCTTACCTATGCGGATATTGCAAAAACAATGGGGCTTGTGGCAGCACAAAAGTATGCCGATGCAAACAAAGATGCACTTGGAAGGTTCATTAAGCTCGCTAAAGGTATTGACTGCGATTTTAGACAGTGCCCTGCATATGTGTACACTCTGCGCGATACGGACATATTGGAGCGTGAGCGTGATACGGCAGAGATGGTTGGTATCCAAGCTGAAGTTACAACTAAAACAGAGCTCCCCTTTCCGGTAGAGGGTGCGTTGAAGTTTGAAGGTCAGGCGACCTTTCATCCACTGAAGTTTCTGCAGGAGATATCTAGGGACCTTACTGTCTATGAGCAAACACAGGCATCGGAAGTAAAGGACGGTGTTATCGATGCTGCTGGCGGTAAAATCAAGGCAAAGCACACTGTAGTGGCAACACATTATCCGTTTATAAATTTCCCGGGCTATTATTTTCTACGAATGCATCAGAGTCGGACATATATGCTTGCGTTGGAGAATGCAGCGACCATTGACGGGATGTATATTGATGAGGATGAAGGTGGAAACACGTTTCGTGATTATGGGGACATCCTGCTTTTTGGAGGAGAGGGTCACCGCACAGGTAGAAATAAGCTGAGCGGCCGCTATGAACGGCTTGTTAAGGCAGCGCAAAAATATTATCCGTCTTCTAGAGAGATTGCCAGGTGGTCGGCACAGGACTGTGTAACACAGGATAAAATCCCTTTCATTGGCGAGTACTCAATGTTTTCACCGAACATGTATGTAGCGACTGGTTTTCGTAAGTGGGGAATGACTGGGTCGATGGTGGCGGCGATAATTATATCGTCACTGATTTCAGGTAAAGGTAAGGTGCCGGAATATGCAGACCTGTTTAACCCCGCAAGGTTTAATGCGAAGGCGTCAGGAAAGGGACTGTCTAAGGATGTAAGGCAGATTGCCGCGGGATTTGCTCTGCGCGCAGCACCTTCCGAGGAGGATAACCCCGAGGCGATACCAAAGGGATGTGCGGCGATCGTCACAATCAACGGTGAAAAGCGTGGCCTGTATAAGGACGAGGGTGGAAAACTATATGCTGTTTCGGTAAAGTGCCCACATCTGGGGTGTCAGCTTTCGTGGAATCCGGACGAGCTGTCCTGGGACTGCCCATGCCACGGTTCACGTTTCACATATGACGGTAAGCGCATTGATGGACCAGCAGAGGAGAATGACATCTCACGTCCATGTCCAAAGAATTGAAATTTGGTCACGGATCCGGATAAACTGCCTGATGCTCTGACGAGGAGAGTTAAGCCGGCGTTAGTCAGTCGGGCTGAATGATATGTCCCCAGAGAGGAGTTTTTGACTTTGAGGGACAAATATCTTTATGCCCGTTTTTGTTTATGCTATAATATATAGAGTCACTATGGAAATTATAGGCAACTCCGAGAAGAGGGGTGAGACGGTTGGACAAAGTTATTGAAGTACACGGTCTTAAGAAATCCTACGGCGAGGTAGAGGCGGTAAGGGGAATTGATTTCTATGTTGAACGGGGCAAACTATTTGCCTTTTTGGGACCGAACGGAGCAGGGAAGTCGACAACCATTGATATTCTCTCTACACTGCTTCAACCGGATGAAGGGGAGGTCACCATCACTGGACATGTTCTGGGGAAGGAGGACGACAGGATCCGCTCTTCCATCGGGACAGTGTTTCAAAGATCTATTCTGGACGATGAGTTGACCGTACTTGAAAACCTATACATACGCGCAAAGTTTTACAAAAAGTCGAAGAGTGATTTGAAAAACTCAGTTGAAGCTGCAGCAGAAGCTACGGGAGTAACAAGCTTCATCAACCGCAGATACGGCAAGCTTTCGGGAGGTCAGCGCCGCCGCGCGGACATAGCCCGGGCTCTGGTTCACACTCCCGCTATTATGTTTCTTGATGAGCCCACAACAGGCTTGGACCCTCAGACGAGAAAGAGCGTTTGGGAAACGATACAGCGTCTGCAAAAGGAGCGGGGAGTTACTGTATTTCTGACCACTCACTATATGGAAGAGGCTGCAGGGGCCGATTATGTAGTAATAATCGATGAGGGAAAGATTGCGGCAAAGGGCACACCGTTTGAGCTGAAAGAGACGTATTCAAGAGACACTATAAAGATCGAACCTATAGATTATGAGTGCTTTACTACACAGCTACAGGAGTCGCAAACTATTTTCAAAACCTCGGGTGGCACGATAACTATTGAGCTTGGCCGCTCCCTAGATGCAATTCCCATCCTTGAAAAATACCGGGATTCTATAAAAAGCTTTGAGGTAGTGTCCGGAACAATGGACGATGTATTTATAAACATCACCGGGAAGGAGATACGGGAATGATAAATCTTGTAAGGCGCAATTTGCTTATCTATTTCCGAGATAAGAGTACGGTCTTCTTCTCAATGCTATCTGTCATTATTACCTTTGGGATGTACATATTCTTCCTTGGTGATATGTATGCTCGAAGCATATCCACCACTGCGGACATCCGTTTCTTGATGGATAGCTGGATTATGGCTGGAATCCTCGGCGTCACCTCTGTGACAACGACCCTCGGTGCTTACGGTAATATGATCGTCGACGAGGCACAGCTAAAGACAAAGGATTTCTACTCAGCGCCGCTCAAACGGCGGACAATTGCCGGGGGTTATATTCTCAGTTCTTTTGTGATTGGCCTTATAATGTCGGTGCTGGCATTTGTCTTTGCTGAGATTTATATAGTGCTTGGGGGCGGAGAGCTACTGCCACTCACTACGGTCCTTAAGTTGCTGGGATTAATGCTGATATCAGTACTATCGAGCAGCTCTTTTATTTTGCTGATAGCGTCAATGCTTAGGACCTCAAGCTCTTTTGGTGTTGCAAGTACTATAATCGGCACGATTATCGGCTTCCTATGTGGAATCTATATTCCAATCGGTTCTCTTCCCACAGAAGTACAGTGGGTAATTAAATTTTTCCCGCCCGCTCATTCCGTAGCATTGTACAGGAACCTTATGATGGAGGTGCCGATGCAAACATTTTTTGCTGGTGTTCCATCCAATTATTTAGACAGTTTTAAGACCGAGATGGGACTGCATTATGAGATTGGGGCATATACAACCGATTTCGCTTTCAGCATACTTGTACTAGTCTCGAGTGCGGTTTTATTCTATAGCCTTGGAATTTTGCTGTTGTCACGGAAAAAGAAGAAGTGAGACGGTGTTGGGAGATAGATATTTTGGTAAATTGACAGGATAGTTCAAGGGTAGAGTGGTTAAAAAATATCATGTTTAGGAAATAGATTGGTTATAGAACTCGGATTGGAATTATATTGGGAGAAGGGGAGTAGGAGTATTTATGTTTGCTTTTCCGATTGGTGTGATACTCGAGTCCTTTAGGTTGCCTATAAGGGAAGCCATCTCAGCTGCAGCTCAGCTAGGGGTACAGGGCATACAGGCTTACGCAACAAGAGGGGAACTGTCTCCTGAGAATATGACATTGTCCAAACGGAGAGAGTTTTTGGACATGGTTAGGTCCCATGGACTGACTATTTCAGCCCTCTGTGGAGACCTTGGACATGGATTTGGAGATAGAGAGAAGAACCCAATGCTCATAGAAAAGTCAAAACGAATACTGGATCTTGCGTTAGAGCTGGGTACAGACATTGTGACGACACATATTGGGGTTGTTCCTAAGGATAAATCTCACGACCGCTACAAAGTAATGCAGGAAGCCTGCTACGAACTGGCAAGCTATGCGGACTCTATCGACGCACACTTTGCTGTCGAAACGGGACCCGAAGTAGCAACTGTGCTGAAGGAGTTTTTAGACAGTCTGGGTTCCAGAGGAGTAGCGGTAAATATGGATCCTGCAAACTTCGTTATGGTTACCGGTGACGATCCCGTACAGGCTGTCTATACCCTTAAGGATTATATTGTGCATACCCATGCAAAGGACGGCAGGAAGCTAATGGATAAGGATCCGGAACTGATTTATCGGATAATAGAAGAAGAAATAAAAACAGGGAAAGCTTTTGAGGAGCTTCCCCTGGGTGAGGGCGATGTGGATTTTGAGAACTATCTTAAGGCTCTGGAGGATATAGGGTATCGTGGTTTCCTAACGATAGAGCGCGAAGTAGGGAAGAACCCAAGTGAAGACATTGCGACTGCGGTTAGGTATCTTAGGAGTCTCTTCACCCATTAGTGTTTCTTGTTTTTGCATAGTGTTTTTTATGCATTAGTGTTTTTCATCTCTGCGAGATAGTTTTCCAAAATAAGGGATGCCGCTACAGCATCAACTGTTTCTTTCCGCTTTTTCCCGCGCTTTCCAACATCGGAAAGTATTCTATGGGCGTCTACTGTGGTCAATCGCTCGTCACGCAAGACTACCGGCACATCGGTTTTTTCTCTCAAAGCTTCAGCAAACATTGCACTTTTTTCGGCTCGCGGACCAATGGTTCCATTCATGTTTTTGGGATAGCCAACCACGATTATTTCGGGACATTTATCTAGGATTGCCTCGCAAACAAGCTCGACAGTGCGCTCCTGGCTATAGCTTTTTATAACGAAGGTTTCACCCACCAAAGTGCCTGATAAATCGGATAACGCGACACCTGTTCTAGTGTCGCCGTAGTCAATGGCCATGACGCGCATACTATCACCTCTTAACAATCGCTTGAATCGCTTGCCTTTCCGCTTTTCTCGTAGTATAACATGTTCCGCAGCATGTTACAAATGATAATCTTGTGCGACATATTTTTTATTCCTCATTATTCGGGTTTGAACTGTAAAGCGTTTGAGCTGTCATATACCAGTAAGTATGGTGGTGTGGTGGGAGGCGGTTGCTAACCGCCTCCTTTCTGATTTAGGTGTGCTTGCTGAACGGGATAAATATCAACATCTAATTTTTGTTACAAAAGAGTGATGTAGCATTTTCAAGGTAAAAAAGAACATAAAAATTCACAAATAATAGCTTTTTGAACTCTAATATTTCATCTATCATTAATGTGGCTAGTACTATAGATATCAGGGATACGTTTGATGTATCAGAAAGGATGCAGTTATGTACCAATACTACACACACACCAATGTTGGAGATTTTGGGGCAGAGATCGATAAATTGATTCTCAAACTTCCGGCCAAAGCATCTATTTCCGATGTAGACAAGGAGTGCTTCAGCGTATTTGTGGCAAGGAAAGATCCAAATACGGGCGAAGTGCTTATGCTTCCAAAAGTGTATTATGAAAAGGAGAAGTTCCCGTCGCAGGGGTACCGCTCAGTCAAAACTGCTTATACCTCGGATGAATCAGGTAATCCGATTGCTATTGGTGCGTATATTACTCTTGAAATGAACATGGAAGGCGACAACCTGGGTAAGGCGATTAGTACCGTTGGCAGGTTTAACATCTTTGTAGACTGTGAATATCGGATTACCCAAGTGAAGGAATTCGGGGGAATGTCCGGATTGGTGTTCGACGAATTTGCCGGTAATATGTGCACCAAGACCAATGGGTGGAAAAACGATGAATCAACACTTAAATATGGCTATTTTACACCTAAAGAGTCCGGTAAAAGACCCCTGATTATATGGCTGCACGGTGCCGGTGAAGGCGGAGAAGATCCTCGCATTGCCTATATGGGTAACAATGTGGTAAATCTTTCATCACCTGAGATCCAAGCCTTTTTTGGTGGCGCATATGTGCTGGCTCCACAAG
>LSQX01313073.1_pt3 | contig 14679 bp, 12 predicted proteins | sample 654561 | NCBI WGS metagenome assembly LSQX01 (sample SAMN04489861, study PRJNA283612) | anaerobic digester metagenome | isolation source: 4 biogas reactors fed with cattle manure at either 37C or 55C with and... | place: Denmark: Kongens Lyngby | collected 2014
ATGAACCGAATGCTCTAGCCAACTGAGCTATGCCGCCAAACAGTAACCGCTTCCTCAATTTAAAAAATACCGGAATTGGGAGAAGTGGCGAAAAGAATTATACTTTATAGAGACGCCCTTGTCAAGTGCATAGGGTTATCTTTTTCGGTAGTATATTTATCCGATTCAGCGAACAGAGCCGAAGAATTCAGCCGGTTATTGTAATGAATAAAAACATGGTATATAATTGCTCTGTCGCAGCTCCCTTTAGCAGGGATTTTATTCTATGGAAAAAGCCGGAGGTGAGCGGCATATAGACGATTTATTTTTTTATTGTTTGACCGCGTCATTTCTGGCGGCCGGTTTTGTTTTGTCGCTCGGGTTTGTCGGTGCGTTCTCCCGAAATCGATATAAACCGGCGGCTCATAAAGCGTGGGTGCGCGACAGCATTCCGGAAATCGTTTTAAGAACTGGCTGGATCTTCGGCACGGTGCCGTTAATTTTAAAATTCGGACGCTGGGGGTTCGGTGCGGCGGCGGCCATTTATATCGCAGTCATGATCATCAATCTCCCGAAGGCAGGCGCTGTTTTCTTGGCGCGCGACAAAAGGCTTCTCGGCATGCAGACGGTTTTGCTGTTGACGGTTGCGGTGCTTGGTATTTTAATGAAAAACAGCCGCAACTTTTATTCAATGGTCTATGCGATCGTCTCGTTAAGCACGCCCTATATTGTGATGCTCGCAAATACAATTAACCGTCCGTATGAGAATGCGGTCAGAAAAAAAGAACAAACAGCGGCAAAACGCGTGCTCGACAGCCTGCCTGATTTGAAGGTCGCCGTCATACTGTGTGACTGTGATACAGGGTATGTAACCGGTATATTGGAGAGCCTTATTGGCGCCTTTTACCGCGTGCTTGCTTTGACCGGCTGCAGCTCCACAGACAGCATAACGGCAGCAATCAGCGAAAGGCTGAGCCCCGATCATCAGATTTTGCTGTTCGGAATGCCTATGCGGGAAACCGGCGAATGGAAAAAAGTCTGCCATATGGTCAGGCCCGATTACAGTGTGATTTTTTTAAGTGATGCCGAGACCTCCGATGCTAAGACGCGTGAAGAATTTGAAACGGCGATGCGGGAACTGGCGGATGCCATGCCCCCGGAGGGGATCATTTTTTATCAAGCGGATGCGGAACCGACAAAAAGCTTACGAAAAACCGGCGATTGGATCGGTTTCGGTATGAAAAACGGAGATTATATTACCGGGGAAATATCCGTTTTGGGAAGCGGGACAAAATTCACCTTAAGGGGCACTGAATTTCATACAGAGTTAATCGGAAAACGCTGTTTGACCGGAATTGCCGCAGCCCTGGCGGTCGCGCTGACGCTGAACATTTTGCCGCAGGAGATGGTTGAGCCGGTGCGAAGGCTGAAGAGCAAGCCGGGCAGACTGCAGCTGAGGAAATCGGGGGATAATCTGATTATTGACGACCGCTGCGGCGCTAAACCCGAAGAGGCGCTTGAAGCGTTGGCGGAATTTCATGGGTTCAGGCTATTGGTCACACCCGGTATAGCGCTGACCGAAACGAAGCGGGACCGGGAGAATTTCCGATTTGGCATGCAGGCAGCCGGTATCTTCGACCATGTTATTCTATATGGAGGAGCGCAGACTCTCTTTGTTTATAACGGCTTGATTGCGGCCGGGTTTTCCGGCGAGAAGATTGTAACGGTAAAAACACGAAACGAGGCCCTGATACGAGCGGAAGGGATTGATACACATGGGAAAATGCGTATAATTCTTGAGGAAAACGGACTGCCCGATTAGATGCGCGGTCAAGGAACACCGGGATAGGTCCGGCCCGGGACGGGTAGAGACAGACCGATTACATGACAGAAGAAGGCGGGGATGCATATGGTTGAATTTGATGAATATAAAGCGAAGCTGAACGGACTGAAGCCGGAACTTCAGAATCTGTATGAGGCGCTCAAGACGAAAGAGGCTGAAAACGAGATTGCGCGCCTGGAGGAACAAAGCGCGGCAGACGGTTTCTGGAACGATCTCGAAAATTCCCAGAAAGTGCTTCAGACAATAAAAAAACTGAAATCCAAAATCGCAGTCTATAAAAAGCTCATGTCCAAGTGGGAGGACTTGCATGCCCTTTGTACGATGGCCATTGAGGAAAACGACGATTCCATGCTGCCGGAGCTGCTCGAGGACTATAGTGTTTTTGAAAAGGAACTGGAGACAGCAAGGCTCAGCACACTGCTCACGGGTGAATATGACGGGTGCAATGCGATTATATCTTTTCACGCCGGTGCCGGCGGAACGGAGGCCCAGGACTGGGCACAGATGCTTTACAGAATGTATACGCGCTGGGCCGAGCGGCACGGTTATAAATATAAGCTGCTTGACTGGCTGGACGGAGATGAGGCCGGAATTAAGAGTGCTACAATATTGATTTCCGGTGAAAACGCTTACGGCTACCTGAAAAGCGAATCGGGTGTGCACAGACTCGTTCGCATATCCCCGTTTGATTCCTCCGGCAGGAGGCACACCTCGTTTGCCGCTATTGAGGTTATGCCGGAGATTGAAGGAGACGATGAGATCGTCATCAGGGCCGAAGATCTGAAGGTGGACACTTACCGTTCCAGCGGGGCAGGCGGTCAGCATGTCAACAAAACGGAGTCGGCCATCCGTATTACGCATATCCCGACCGGAATCGTCGTTTCGTGCCAAGTGGAACGCAGCCAGCACCAGAACCGCGAGAATGCGATGAACATGCTGAAGGCAAAGCTTGCGGAAATCAAGGAACGGGAACATCTGGAACGCGTTGAGGACATAAAGGGTGCTCAGATGAAAATTGAGTGGGGGAGTCAGATCCGATCCTATGTTTTTATGCCCTACACGCTGGCAAAGGACCACAGAACAGGTTATGAAGCGGGAAACATCAACGCCGTTATGGACGGTGATCTGGATGGATTCATCAACGCTTATCTGAGCATGAAAGCATAAAGTGCATTGTTATTTTGACAGGATTTTGCGGTTGCCTTGTTGTGTCAGTACACATGAAAAAGATTGCGGGAAAAAGAGTTTGAATCGGAAAATTGCTTTTCACTTATTTCTGTAACGCATGAAATGGAGGCATCTATGGACGATTTTCGTAAAATGAGTCAAGCGGAGCTCAGCACAAAACTTAAGGAACTAAAAGAGCTTTATGATGAAGTTGAAGAGGAAAGACATATTGTTCTTGGCCAGGAAAATCTTCACCTTCATGCTGCCATCGCAAAGAATTATGAAGAAGAGATAAAGGATATCCAGGATAAAATCGGACAGATTGAAGCGCTGCTGAAATAGCGCCGGGGTAAGAAAAATCGGCTTGTCACAAGGCAACCGCATCTGCAACACAACCATCTGAATCAAACCCATAACGGGGGTACAGCGAAATGCAGTCTATACATTTTGCTGTACCCCCGTTATGGGTTGTACCCCGTTATGATTGTCTTTTGCTGAAAACAAATAAGCCGGACGCATTGCCTTCACAAATACGTCAAGAATTTTGCCGAATTCGTCACAAAGCGATAAATTGTGATGGAAATGTGATGACGCTCATGCCAAAACGCTGGGATATTCTGATTATTATGAGAACGAATGGCCGGCCATCATAAATTCATAACATATTTGTGATATATTTGTACTTGCGATTAGTCCGTGACCGGCGTGTTTAAGCCGACAGATTGAATAGGTTAACCACCAGAGAGGAGGATCAGCGTGAACGAAATGCAAGTAAAAGGTACCCTTACCAAAGAAGAGAAAGAAAAGGCATATTCTCAGATTGCCAGTGTCATTGACCTGTATAAAAACAAGGAAGGCAGCTTAATCCAGATTCTGCATCTGGCTCAGGAGATTTACGGGCATCTCCCGTTGGAACTGCAAGAGTTTATCTCCATGAATATGGATATTCCGCTTTCTGAGGTTTCTGGAGTAGTCTCGTTTTATTCCTTCTTTTCCACTGTACCAAGAGGTGAGCACACAATCCGCGTATGCCTCGGCACCGCCTGTTATGTGCGCGGAGGCAAAAAAATCGTAGAATACCTGCAGGAACGGCTGGGTGTGGAGCTCGGCGGAACGACCAGCGACGGCAAGTTTACCTTTGAGATTGCCAGATGTATCGGAGCTTGCGGGCTTGCACCGGCGATGATGATCGATGATACGGTCTACAAGCAGGTCAACGTGAACAAACTGGACAAAATTTTAGATCAGTATTGAGAGGAGGGGACGAGATGAGCGTAGTAAAAAGCAAACAGGAGCTTTTGGCTCTGAAGAAGGCGTACAATGACAAGCTGGCTGCTTATAAGCATCAGATATTGATCTGCGGAGGCGCGGGCTGCGTATCCTCGGGATGCGCGGAAGTCAGGCAGGCCGTCGACGAGACCTTAGCGGATTTCGGCCTTACCGAAACGACCAAGGTGATGGAAACAGGCTGTATGGGCACATGCGCCGTCGGCCCCGTCATGTTGATTTTACCGGAACGAATCTTCTATACAAACCTGGACGGAGAAATAGCCTGCAAGGTCATACAAGCGCACCTTGTGAACGGAGAGATTTTAGAGGAACACACCTTTTTTGATAAGTCCTTACATAAGCATGTTCCGAAAATCGACGATATTGAATTTTTCCGCCAGCAGGTAAAAATTGCTCTTCGCAACTGCGGAGAGATGGATTACACCAGTATAGACGCCTATATTGCAAGGGACGGATATCAAGCGGCAGCCAAAGCTCTGGTGGAAAAAACCGGGGCGGATGTTGTTGCCGAAGTGAAAAAATCCGGGTTGATGGGCCGCGGCGGAGCGGGCTTCCCGACCGGAATGAAATGGGAAGCCGGACTCAAGGCCGAGGGCGAGAGAAAATACATTGTCTGCAATGCCGATGAAGGGGACCCCGGGGCGTTTATGGACCGCAGCCTCATTGAAGGCGATCCGCATTCCCTGATTGAAGGCATGATCCTCGGCGGATTTGCCATCGGGGCAAATACCGGTTATGTCTATGTCAGGGCGGAATACCCGCTGGCTATCTCGCGTCTGGAAAAGGCGATGGAGCAGGCAAGAGAATACGGGTTACTGGGTAAGGACCTGTTCGGCTCGGGCTTTGATTTCGATATGGAAATTCGAATCGGCGCGGGCGCGTTTGTCTGCGGCGAGGAAACCGCGTTGATGAGCTCCATCGAAGGCAACAGAGGCGAGCCGAGGCAAAAGCCGCCTTTCCCGTTCCAAAAAGGCCTGTTCGGCATGCCGACGATTATCAATAACGTGGAAACCCTCGTAAACATTCCCGCAATCATCCACAACGGAGCCGACTGGTATACCGGGTTCGGGTCCGAGAGAAGTAAGGGAACCAAGGTTTTTGCACTCGCGGGCGACATCGCCAATACCGGCATCGTCGAGGTGCCCATCGGCGTACCGCTCGGCAATATCCTGTTCGATATCGGCGGCGGGATTCCGAACAAGAAACAGTTTAAGGCCGTGCAGCTCGGAGGGCCGTCCGGCGGCGCGATTACGGCGAAGAACCTGAACACGCCGACAGATTACAGCAATCTGAAAGCGCTGGGCGCGATCATGGGCTCAGGCGGAATGATTGCAATGAATGAAGACACCTGTATGGTCGACACGGCGCGTTACTTTATGGATTTCATTCAGGATGAATCCTGCGGAAAGTGCGTAGCCTGCCGGATCGGCACCAAGCGCATGCTGGAAATTCTCGAGAGGATCTGCGAGGGTAAGGGCAAGGAGGGCGACATAGAGCTTCTCGAGGAACTGGGCGCGACAATCCAGGAGACGGCCATGTGCGGTCTTGGACAGACTGCGCCAAACCCCGTGCTCAGTGCGATCAATAATTTTCGAAATGAGTTCGAGGAGCACATCAAGTACAAATACTGCAGAGCCGGCGTATGCTCCGCACTCTTTATCTCTCCGTGCGAAAACACCTGTCCGGCCGGCATCAATGTACCGGGCTACACGGCGCTGGTGGCAGAGGGCAGATTCATTGACGCGTATAATCTGATCAGACAGGAAAATCCGTTCCCGGCCGTCTGCGGACGCGTATGCACAAGGCCGTGTGAATCTAAGTGCCGGCGCGGCTCCATTGACGAACCTGTAGCAATATGCGACATTAAGCGGTTTGTGGCAGACTACGCGCACAAGCATGAGACAGAGTATACGCATGACGTCGTTTTCCCGAAGAATGGGAAGAGCATTGCGATCATAGGCGCGGGCGCGGCAGGTCTCACCTGCGGATACTATCTTGCCCGCATCGGCTACGATGTCGATGTCTATGAATCGGAAAATGTAGCCGGCGGCGTGCTTGCCTTCGGAATCCCCGAATATCGTCTGCCGATGAACGTGCTGCAGCATGAAATCGAACTGATTGTCAAGGAAGGTGTAACGATTCACCTGAACACGACGGTCGGAAAGGACATCAGCTTCGATGAAATCAAGAAATACGCGGATGCAGTATTCGTAACCACCGGAACCCAACTCCCGCAGCGTGTCAACATCGAAGGCGAAGATCTAAACGGAGTGATTCATGGTCTGAACTTCCTGAAGATGATTAATTTGGGCAAAAACATTAACATCGGTGAGAAGGTTGTCGTTATCGGCGGCGGAAATACTGCGATTGACTCGGCAAGGACAGCGCTCAGGCTTGGGGCGAAAAAGGTTACGATCCTTTACCGCCGCACACAGAGCATGATGCCCGCTTATGAGTCCGAAGTGCTCGAGTCCGTCGAGGAAGGTATCGAGATCATTGAATTGACGCAGCCGGTCCGGTTCACCGCCGGCAAAAACGGCAGAGTGAACGGCGTAGAGTGCATGCGCATGAAACTCGGGGAATTTGATTCCGACGGAAGAAGAAAGTCGGTGCCGGTCGGAGGCTCTAATTTCAACATCGAAGCCGATACCGTTATACCGGCTGTCAGCCAGTATGCGGACCTGCCTTTCATTCCGGCTGAAAACATCGGTCTTACCCCATGGGGCACCTTTACCGTAGATGACGACAGCATGATGACCACGATGGACGGCGTTTTCGCAGGCGGCGACGTTGTCAGAGGACCCGATACCGTAATCAGAGCCATTTCTGACGGCAAGAAGGCTGCCATGGCTATCGACAAGTATCTCGGTGGCAGAGGCGTGCTGAACAAAGGACCCGAAATCAAAATCAATCCGGTTTACGATGACGATGAGGTTGTCGAGCTTGGGCGTTATCCTTTGGATATGCTGGAGCTGAGTAAACGAAAGGAATCATTCGACGAAGTGGTGCTGGGCTATCATAAGCTGACGGCAATGGCTGAGGCCATGCGCTGCCTGCATTGTGAAAGGAGGTAAGGACAGATGGTTAATCTGACAATCAACAATCAGAAAATCGTTGCGGAAGAAGGCCTGACCATAATGGAGGCCGCGAAGCGCAACCATATACATATCCCCAACCTTTGTTATATGAAGGATGTTCACCAGATCGGCGCGTGCAGAATATGCGTCGTCGAAGTTGAGGGCGCAAAAACGCTGCAGGCTTCTTGTCTTGCGCAGATCGCAGAGGGCATGGTCGTCAGAACAAACACCGAAAAGGTCCGCAAGGCGCGCAAGGTGCTCTATGAGCTGATGCTTTCGGACCATTCGCAGGACTGCCTGACCTGCGCGCGCAACCAGTCCTGCGAATTTCAGGCGCTCGGCAAAGAACTGGGGGTTGACGATTCCAGATTTGAAGGCAAGCGTTCACCGTTCCATGTGGATGCATCCGCTTCGATAACACGCGATATGACCAAATGTATCCTTTGCCGCCGCTGTGTTACCGTATGCAATGAGATTCAGGAAGTTGGGGCGTTAAACCCGCAAAACCGCGGATTTAATACCGAAATATCTCCCGCAATGAACCTGCCGATCGGCAAGGCCAACTGCGCCCTCTGCGGCCAATGCACCGTGGTGTGCCCGGTAGGCGCGTTAAAAGAAACCAGCTCGACACAGAAGGTTTGGAATGCGATCAACGATCCGGAAATACGCACGGTTGTACAGGTAGCTCCGGCGGTCCGCGTGGCTCTGGGCGAAGAGTTCGGGATGCCCACAGGATCAAGGGTGACAGGAAAGATGGCAGCCGCGCTGCGCAGGATGGGATTTGACGACATTTTCGACACGAACTTCACGGCAGACCTGACGATCATTGAAGAGGGCACCGAATTTCTTACCAGGGTTCAAAACGCCCTGACCGGAAAAGGCGCTGTGCTGCCGATGATCACAAGCTGCAGCCCCGGTTGGGTAAAGTTTATCGAACACAATTATGCCGATCAGCTAAGTCACCTGTCCACCTGCAAATCTCCGCACACGATGCTGGGCGCTCTGGTCAAATCCTACTATGCGGAGAAGATTCAGGCGGATCCAAAGAGCATGTATGTCGTTTCGGTCATGCCCTGTACGGCGAAAAAATATGAGATTGAACGCGACGAAATGAAAAACGACGGCAACAAGAATGTCGACGCCGTTATCACAACCCGCGAGCTGGCGGAAATGATCAAATCAGCCGGGATTGATTTCACCACCCTTCCGGAAGAAGAGTTTGACAATCCGCTCGGCATGTCCACCGGCGCGGCGGATATCTTCGGGCTGACCGGCGGCGTTATGGAAGCGGCGCTTCGTACAGTATACGAGCTCGTAACCGGAAGAGAACTCCCGTTTGACGGGCTGCATGTGACGCCCATCGTCGGTCTTGACCAGGTCAAAGCTGCGACAATCACCATTACCGACACATTGCCGGAATACAAATTCCTTGAAGGCGTTGATGTTAAGGTTGCCGTGACCAGCGGGCTTGCCGGCGCAAGGCAGCTGATGGAGGAAATTGCGAAAGGCGAGTCCCCGTATCACTTTATCGAGGTCATGGGTTGCCCAAGCGGTTGTATTATGGGCGGCGGGCAGCCGAGAAGCGACGATCCGGATGTACGCGAAAAGCGTCTGTCGAAACTGTATGAAGAAGATGAGGGCAAGACGCTTCGAAAATCGCACGACAATCCTTATATCAAATCCTTGTATGAAGAATATCTCGGAGAGCCGAACGGGCACAAGTCTCACGAGCTTCTTCACACACATTATGTCAAACGCGGCAAGTTCAACGAATTGACAAAGGAAAACTTTGTGGTCGAAATCGACGATTTCACGAAGCGAAGAGCGGCCCAGGCGCTCAGTCAGGATACCAAGGCGGCCGCCGCGGTGAAGCTTCCGCCCGAATCACTGCCTCCGAAGATTTTCGAGTTGGAAGCAGAAAACAGAAGGCTGAAAAACGAGCTTCAGGATACGCAGGAGACGGTCGATATTATGAAGTCGGTTTTGTCAAAGTATACAAAGCAAGGTTAACAGGGAACACAAACTGTTAACACACATGGCGTATCCCCTGACAAGTCAGGCGTTCATCCGGCATAATTATCCGGATGGACGCCCTTTTTTTGCGCATTTCGATGCACCGGAGCCACGAAGGCTATTGCAATTTTCATAATTTCATTATACTATTATCATTATTCTTGCATTTCGATTGATACTTTGGGGGACTATGCGTGGAAACAGAGGATATCCGGCTGATGGCAGCCGATGCAGATTCTTCCATTCGCGCAATAATCAGGCGATGCGCACAGGAAGAAAGATGGAGCCTTGATGAAGCGAAGGATGGGATTGAAGCCTTAAAATACCTGCGCCGGAGAAAATACCACCTAATAATTCTGGAAATGGAGTTGCCGGTTATTGACGGACTGATGGTCTGCGAGAGTCTGAATCAAACGCCGAATATACCGGTCATTTTTATCAGCAAAAAGACTTCCGAGGACGACCGACTTGCCGCTTTCGAGGTTGGCGGGAACGATTATATTATTAAACCGTTTTATCCGAGAGAACTTGTTGCGCGAATCAAAAATCTGCTGAAACTAAACGGGATCGTCAGCGAGGCTAATCATTTATTGGTGTCGGGCAACTTAAAGATTGATTTATTTTCACAGGATGTTTTTGTGGACGATCAACGCGTTAAATTAACGCCTAAAGAATATAACCTTCTGCTGTTTTTCAGTCAGAATCCAAACAAAGCCTTTTCCAGAAGTATGCTTCTGGATATGGTGTGGGGAAGGCAGTTTGACGGTACTGACCGCACAGTGGACACGCATGTAAAAAGTCTGAGGGAGAAAATAAAACCGTACCACACGTACATATCTACCATCTGGGGTTATGGTTATAAATATGAAGTTGAACACAGTGAGCTATGACATATGAAGAAGTGCAGAAATTTCTGGGCGAAACTTCCGATGGATTGCCTGGGGATATATTTAAAAGCCTGAACGGCGGAATCATATTGGCGCCCGAAACAAAATTACACCCGCAGAGCATCGGAAACGACCTGGTTATCAACGGGGAGTACCATTTTGAACCGTATGGACTGGGCCGCTATATTGTTTTGTATTACGGGTCATTGATCAGATCCTTTGGCCGCATGCCCATGGAAAGGCAGAAACTGAAAATCAAGGAAGTGCTGTATCATGAGCTGACGCATCACCTTGAGCATATGGCCGGAGACAAAACGCTGGAGAAAAAGGACGCAGCCGACCTTAACGCATATAAGCAAAAGCGCACGGGTCGGGACGAATGAAAAACAAGTCGATAATAATACGATTTCACATAAAACCGAAAACAATATGAGCAGCAGCCCGGTGCCTCGAAAGAGAAAAACACCGGGCTGCTGTTGCATTTATACCGGAGTGCCGCTTATGCACAAAATATCCAAATTTTGATTGTGATATCCGGGTATATTTTATAATTATATACATTGACAGGCGAGGTATATAGGAGTATCATATAACTTAACAGACAGAATATTACTGAGAAGCGAAGTATATAAAAGATCGAATCAACAGGCGGACAACGTATATCCGGGAAGGGAGCAAACATGTCGATAGCATCTGACCTGATACGGGGGCATACCGAGGCCATCATCCTGGCCAATCTGATAGAAGGTGACAGCTACGGTTACAAAATCAACAAAGCCATACTGAGCAATACGGAGCAGCAATATGAATTGAAAGAAGCCACATTGTATACCGCGTTTAAACGGCTGGAGGAAGCCGGAAGCATCAGCTCCTATTGGGGAGACGAAACAATCGGCGCGAGAAGGCGCTATTATTCGATAACAAACGAAGGAAAAAAGACCTATCACAGGCTAAAGCAGGAATGGCAAACAGCAAAAAAACTGATTGACAAATTAATCATGGGGGAGGAAAATGGCAATGATTGACAGACTCAGAGCGTATATCGACGAACTTTTTGCAGAAGCCCCGGCAACGAAGAAAACCGTTGAAGTCAAAGAAGAAATCCTGCAGAACCTCAGTGATAAATACAATGACCTCATTGCGGAAGGCAAAAGCGAAGAAGCGGCCTATAATATCTCCGTGGCAAGCATCGGCGATATCAGCGAGCTGATCGAAGAGCTGAAAAAAAACACCGAAGCTATGGACAGCTATATCAGCGATCCCGAACGGCAAAAAGAGAGGAAGCGCAGCGCCATGATCGTATCCTATGCGATCATGCTGTATATTCTCAGCGTCGTGCCGCTTCTGATCCTTCAAAATATCGCCGGGCTTGTTGTGATGTTTGTGTTCATTGCGGCCGCTACAGGCATGTTGATTTATAACGGGATGACAAAAGCAGAGTATAAGAATAATGATGAAACAATCGCATCCGAATTTAAGGAATGGCGTGAAACGAACAAAGTGCAAAAGTCGGCTATCCGGTCTTTAACCTCATCGCTGTGGGCTCTGACGATCATTGCCTATTTTCTGATCAGCTTCTGGACCCGTGCATGGCATATCAGCTGGCTTATTTTCTTTGTGTCCTTTGCTTTGCAAAATATCATCAGAGTGTATTTTGATACGAAGAAATAAGATAATGACGAAGAATCCTGACAGACCCGGCCCCCGAAAAAAGGAAACCGGGGGTGTATTTAGGCGTGCGGTCCGAAAAAACCGTGTGCGAAAGGATGATATATATGAAATCGGTACGAATAATCCTTTGGAGTATTGTTGCGCTTCTGCTCATAGGGCTTTTGGTCATGGGGCTGACCGGGAATCTCGACTCGATAATTCCGAAACTCAGCTTTTCAGGCTGCAGTATCGGCAATTCGTTCAGCTACCCGAACAGTGAGCTGTATACTGTCGGGAATGGGAGCGCACAGCCGTCGGCGGTTTCCGATATTGAAATACATTGGGTATCGGGAGACGTCAACATCAGGCGTTATACAGGCTCCACCATTACCTTCAGCGAATCAAGCGCGCACCGGCTTGAGGAAAAGGATACCATGCGGTATTATATCAATAACGGCAAACTGATCATTCAATTTTGCGCGCCCCGCAGGTTTGATCTGTTCGGGAACATGAGGGGAAAAAGCCTGACGGTATACATACCGGATTATATCGTGGATAGTCTGTTTGTTGACGCGGTATCCGCTTCGGTGAACGTCGAGAACCTGAGTATCAACGCTATGAAGGCCGACACCGTTTCCGGCTCCGTCAACATCAGCGCGGTCACAAGCGACCGTATGGAATTTGACCTTGTCAGCGGAAAACTGACGGTAGATCAGAGCTCAGCCGGGAAGCTGACGGCAGATGAAGTCAGCGGGAGCATCAAATTAACCGGCAGTTTTGGGCAGGTTTTCTGTGACAGCGTATCCGGAAGTGTAACGGCATCGCCGGGCAGCGAGGTAAACGAAATAAAGATCGACACCGTCAGCGGGAAGGCCACGGTCAGGCTGCCGGAAGATAAGGGTTTCATCGCAAGATATGACAGCGTAAGCGGAAGCTTCAGCTGCGACTTTGAAGTGATAGCGAGCAAGGACCGCGTTACGCACGGGGATGGGGCGGCGAGCATCAGGATAGATACCGTCAGCGGGAGCATTCATATCGAAAAGGATATGTGATTTCACAGAATAAACAAACGGAGCCGCCTTGAAGAATCAGCAGGGCTGCTCTTTTAGTTCGCCGTATGACGGCAAATTACGGTGATTGTTTGCCATAAGACCGCCCCGGTATGCGAGCCTGATTTGACCGTCTGAACCCATATGTCAGCGGTATATGCAAACTCGGCAACGGCATTAAGAGACTTTTTCAAATAAAAGGCGGAAAGCCTTCCTGAAAATACGGTTCTCATGAAAAACAAAGGCAGTGTAGACAGGGATCGGCGCAAAAATGGGATCAGGACGCGGTTTGGACTCTCAGCATTCCCCGATTTTCAACAAGAAAGCCGCCTTGTATGTTGTCTGACTTTGCATCCAGGCTGAGGCTCGGATCCAGATAGGCGACACCTCGCTTGATCGAATGATAACCGAAACGGTCGCGTATTTTGTCTATCGTACAGTCGAGATCCAGTCGCTTGATCGTTTTGAGGTCTTCGGGAAATAGCGATAGCTGAAGCGATTCACCGCGCGCGCAAAGTCCGCAGGCGCGAATGGCGAGGCTTCGGATCGGTTTGTCCGGACGGTTATTTAAGACCAGCGAAAAGGCCGTATCAAAGATGTCCTGTGTTGTACAGGCCGGGGCCGGCAGCTTTTGCCGGCGATCAAACCAGTGCAACTCGTTGTCGCGTATGGAAACCTGAACCGTTGAGCAAAGGCAGTTTTGATCTCTCAGCCTGGAAGACACGCTTTCCGAGAGGGAATATAGTGTGATTCTAATGTCGTCCTCCGTCAGCAGATCATGCGGTGTGGTCGTGCTGTTACCGATGGTTTTGATTACGGGTACGCTGTTTTGATAATCGCATACCGAGGAATTATCGCGGCCGTTGGCAAACTGCCAAAGCATGATCCCGTTTTTGCCGAGCAGAGCATAAATGAACTCCGGCTCAGCTTTTGCCAGGTCGCCGATTGTTCTTATCCAGTAGCTTTTCAGCTTTCTTGTTGTGGCCGGGCCTGCGTTAAGAAGGTCGCTGACGGGCGCACCCCAAAGAATATCGCGATAATCGTCTTTCGATATGACGGTAGTCGCATCCGGTTTTTTGATATCGGAACCCAGCTTGGCAAAGACTTTGTTGAACGAGACACCGACGGACACGGTGAGCCCAAGCTCAAATTTCATCGCCTCTCTGATTTTATCCGCAATTTCCTTTCCGCTGCCCAGCCTGCTCCCGGTTACATCCAGCCAGCACTCATCCAGCCCGAAGGGTTCAACCTGAGGCGTAAAATAATTGAGGTAAATGTCACGCGCCAGCATGGAATAATGAATGTATAAGTCGTGCTGCGCGGTGACAAGACAGATATCCGGGCATAACTGCCGGGCCTGCCAGATTGCCATGCCTGTTTTCACGCCCGCCTTTTTCGCAATGTCATTTTTGGATAAAACGATGCCGTGCCTGGCTTCGGCCGAACCCGTGACCGCCATAGGCTTAATACGCAAAGACGGCTGATACAGGCATTCAATATTTGCATAGAAATTATTGAAGTCGCTGTGAAGTATTACCCTCTCGTCCATACCGGCCTCCCAATCAAACAGAACATGTGTTCGATATCATTATAAACCACATTATTGGTTTATGCAAGAGAAACCAATAAAGAAACCAGGGGGACGGCAGACTGTGTCAAAATGCTATATTTGCAGCCATGCTATAATTTGATTTGCCAAAAACAGGGTATATTTTCGAAAAAAT
>LSQX01358012.1_pt1 | contig 14679 bp, 17 predicted proteins | sample 654561 | NCBI WGS metagenome assembly LSQX01 (sample SAMN04489861, study PRJNA283612) | anaerobic digester metagenome | isolation source: 4 biogas reactors fed with cattle manure at either 37C or 55C with and... | place: Denmark: Kongens Lyngby | collected 2014
CTTGTAATGAAATTCAGAAAACTGCTTGGGAAGTTTTACAAAACTTTGACCATGCACTTATTTTAAGAGAAGATGACCCATTGCTTCCGGCAATTCTCGGCGTTTACGAAGCACAAGGCATTAAGGACGGAGCTCCAACTAATAAGCAAAAAGGCCCGGCTTTTAAAACGGACCTTGCAAAAGCATATCCTGAATGTCGTTTAGTTGTTACGAAAGAAACGATGACCGTTGAAGGCATGATTAAAATCGTTTACGATTTGCTGAAGGACAAGCTGAACATTGTGAAGCTCACGTTTACAAGCGGAGTAAATGGCGCTACAGAAGAATACGAGCCACAAAATGGTTTAGACCGTTGCCCGTTATGCGGCATTGCGTTAAACGAAAACGGTGTGTGCCCTAAATGCGGATACAAGAAATAATCTAATTTGATATTTTAGGCTCCAATTATATGAACTTGAACTGAAACGAATCAAGGCACTCTATGCCCAATATGCGTAGAGTGCCTTGATCATTTTTAGTGTATTCATTAAACATCCACCGGCACACATGACTTAATATTGATAGTACATTTGTCCTCGTATACGCTGGCTTTTGATATCATCAGTAATTATTGCAACAGTAGCAATCAGCGCATTAGTAGCCATCATCGTCATGCTTTTAGTAACAGATGGAGTAGTAGCGAACTCCTTTAAGAACTTGATCGACAGCTTCTTTAACAGAGCAGCAAGCACGATTACTGGTTAATTAAGCGGGTTAGTAAGTATATGATATTTATTACACCAAGAGGATATAACATCCCCTCTTGGTGTAGATAAGAATCAAAAGATGAGTGTATCAGATAATAGATAAAATTTGACGAAATGTTAAAAAACATGTACAATGATGTTGACAACGTGCTTAATGTCGTTGAAGCAAAGGAGAAATTTTATGTTTGATGTAAATGAATTATTAGAAGAAGCTATCAAAGAAACTGATAATTTGGAAGATGAAGAGATTTTCTTAGTGAAAGATTTGTTTAAAGGGTATGTTTGGAACCGAATTGAGGTAAAAGACAGACTCCTATTAGGCACCTTATTCATAAACTATGTTCATAAAGGAAAAAGTAATTTATGTGCAATTGAAAAAACATCATCTCATCAGCAGCAATACAGAAAAAATATCGATTTACAGACTAAAATACAATAAGAAAGGAAGCAAAATATTTGAGTGTATTCGTTACGAAATTAAAAGAAGTTTTATCTTCAGTTCTCCCTATCACAATAATTGTACTGATACTGAATTTTACGTTAACACCTCTTGAGACACCATTAATAATTAGGTTTCTAATTGGTGCAACATTCATTATCTTTGGATTAACAATATTTTTAATCGGAGTAGATATTGGAATTACTCCCATTGGTAATAACATGGGGGCAACAGTTGTAAGGACGAACAAGTTATGGTTTGTAGCCATTGCTGGATTAATACTTGGGTTTTTCATATCAGTTGCTGAACCTGATCTTCATATTTTGGCAGGACAGGTTGATTCTGTTACCTCAGGTCTGATATCAAAAGGAAGCATCGTGGTTGTAGTTTCAATAGGTATTGCTATTATGCTTGCGATAGGCCTTATAAGAATTGTCTTTAATTTTCCATTGTACAAGTTATTAACAATTATATATGGTTTTATTTTTGTTCTTGCTTTTTTATGCTCACCGGAGTTCTTGGCAATCTCATTTGATGCATCTGGTGCTACAACTGGAGCTTTAACAGTTCCATTTATTTTAGCACTTGCAATGGGTGTATCAAAAATGAAAAAAGACAGTAAAGCATCCGAAAAGGATAGTTTTGGATTAGTTGCTATTGCATCAACCGGAGCAATCTTATCGGTTATGTTGATGAGTATTATATCATCAAGGGACGAAATAACAGGCAGTCTTGAACAAGAAAATGTGTCAGATTTGATAATTTATCCGTTTATTCATGAGATACCGAAGATAGCTGGAGAAATAGTCATTGCATTATTTCCTGTTTTAGTACTATTTATAATCTTTCAAAAAACCTCTTTCAAGTTATCAAAGAGGGAAGTTCGAAAAATTCTATTTGGAATATTGTTTACATTTATTGGATTGGTGTTGTTTCTAGTGGGTGTCAATGCTGGTTTTATGGATGTTGGGACAGCTGTTGGATATAGCGTTGCTTCATTGGATAATAAATTATATGTTGTACTTGTAGGATTCATATTGGGTGTAGTTACTATACTTGCAGAACCGGCAGTATATGTATTGACACATCAGATAGAGGATGTTACTAGTGGATATGTAAGGAGAAAAGTCGTAATGTTTACGTTGGCAATCGGAGTTGGTATTGCTGTCGCATTATCGATGATTAGAATTCTTATTCCCGAGTTACAGTTATGGCAGTATATTTTACCAGGATATATTATTTCTATAGCAATGAGTTACTTTGTACCAAAGCTTTTCGTAGGTATTGCATTTGATTCTGGAGGGGTTGCATCTGGACCTATGACTGCTACCTTTATTTTGGCCTATGCACAAGGTGCAGCAGAATCAATTGAAGGTGCAAATGTTTTGGTAGATGGATTTGGAATGATTGCAATGGTTGCTATGACACCTTTAATTGCGTTACAGATATTAGGCTTTATATTTAAGTTGAAGTCTAAGAAAGGAGGACTTGAAGGTAATGGAGAATAAAAGGAATATCTTAGATATTGAGTTAATTTGCGTAATTGTTAATTTTGGATTGGGAAGTAAAATTCTAAAGATAGCTAAACATCATGGAATACATGGTGGAACAATAACAATAGCTAAGGGAACTGTGCAAAACAAAATTTGGGATTATATAAGGCTTTCTGATGTCAGGAAAGAAATATTATATATGGTTGCTGATAAAGAAACAGCATACCAAGTATTAGAATTAATGAATCATGAATATAAATTTGACAAACCAAACCATGGTATTGCATTTACCACTTCAATTTGTGCTGCAGTAGGAACAAGGAGCTATAAATGCGATTATGTGAAAAATGAAAGGGGTGAAGATATTATAATGTATCAAGTGATTACAAGTATTGTTGATAAAGGGAAAGCAGAAGATGTTATTGAAGCAGCAAGCAAAGCAGGATCAAAAGGTGGTACGATTGTAAACGGAAGAGGTTCGGGTATACATGAAACTAGTAAACTCTTTTCTATGGATATTGAACCAGAAAAGGAAATTGTAATTATTCTTTCGGAAATAAGTATGACAGAAGCAATTGTAGCTTCAATTAGAGAAACATTGAATGTTGATGAACCGGGAAAGGGTCTTATTTATATTCAGGATATAAATAAGACTTATGGTATCTATAAATAGTATTTATGGGAGTTTCTATATATTGAATGGAATTAAAGGAGAAATAGCGGGATAGATCTGAAAACTACTGCAAGAGCCCGATTACAAAAAGAGGTAAAATGGTCGAACCAGAGAAAGCTCAGTTCGAAGATTTAAAAAATTTTAGTACTGGAAAGCTGTGGGATGACGCAAGCTCTCCGGAGTATCTCTGGGTTAATTCTGTGCAATAGAAAAGGAATGCAACTCATTCGTTCAGATACAGAGATATTGGAACTCCACAGGAATTTTTGGATGATATTGATCATCTTTATGATTTTGCGGATAATGTGCTTTCGCACTTTCCACCGCTTGAGGACCATATCGAGGCATATCCAGCAGGGTACGTGATGATTCCGTATTTTGATTGATATGTTCTCACGAACAGATAAAACCTTTGACATGTTCCCACATACCTCAAAAACGCAAAAAAGGTCGTTGACCTGTTTCCACTAACGTAAGATACCAAAATTGGCAACTGACATCATAAAAAATGACTCGGGCCACGTTGAAGCGATAATAATGATGACAAGGGCTTAAAAGTCAGTAACCATGCGGGTTTGAGACACTTTTTAACAGCATTTTTCAAGCCCTAAAAAAGAGCCAAAATATAGATGACATAGGGTGTTTCATAAGATGTATCAATAAAATTTAATAGTAAGTACGAAAATGGGCAGTGGATAATTATAAAATCCACTGCCCGTTTTTTGTGCCATAAATTTTGAAGAAAGGAGTTTTTTAAATGTCAAGATATTTTTTATACGGCACAAAATTTTCTGAAATGGAACAGATGATGATGCTTGTGCCAAATTTTACCCCAAGAAGGAGAGGACTGATTATCATGGAAAATTTAACGACCGAAAGTAGCCAAAGCAATTCTAACTATAAAAGGTTAGTGAGAAATTGTTTTGCAAACTTTCGTCATGGCTACTTAAACAAGCGATTACAAAATCTAATTCAGAGCTTTCATGGCGAGTGGTTTTTAAACTCCACCCACAAGCAAAGATTTATGAGTGTCCATAAACCCTACATCGCCAAAAAGTTTTGCGCAGTACTCTATTTGCTTTCTGCTGATGAAGATTTATGGAATCGTGCCTACGGGTTTATTCACTCCGGTGAGATAAACTTAATGGATATTTCACTAAGAGGAATCAGCACCGAAGGCTATGCGTTGTATCAGACAGCGAGAACAATTGCTACTGGAAAAGAACATATTCATATAAATGAAATTGCCGATGAACAACTCATCGGCAATTTTGCATTTAGGGCAATTATTCACGGTATCTTAATCGCAAGGAATGGAAGCCACATAGTATTGAGAACTGAAAGTGACTTTTAGCAGAGTTCTATTTTTCATAGCTCATTAAATCGGAAATACTACAATCCAAAACATAGCAGATACGAGTGAGGACATCAATATCCATTCGCTCAATATTGCCATTGTACCATTTATCAGCTACTTCAAAACGAACATTAGCCAGTTTAGAAAGCTTGCTACGTGTCATATTTTTTGCGTCCATAATTTCTTTTACATGGAAGTTAATTTTGCCATAATCTTTAATTTCAAAAATCGAGTTAGTATTATCCATATTATTCACCTCTCTATAAATAGATACTATGTAAATAGTATTTCAAAGGAGGTGATAGATATGCAGAAACAAGGAAAGTCATTATGCTTCAGTGGTCATCGCAGTGAAAGGCTGCCGAAGAGCAATGAGGAAATGCAAAAGCTAAAGGTACGCTTGTGGGAGGAAATTGATAAGGCAATTGAAGATGGGTTGAATAATTTTTATGTAGGCGTCTGCTACGGCTTTGATTTACTCTGTGCAGATGTGGTGCTGCAAAGAAAAAGAGTCATTAAATTTCCAGACCCCGAAATCATCAAACTCATCGCCGTTGTTCCCTACGAGGAACAGGCAAAAAATTGGAAGGAGTCAGACAGGGAAATTTATTACAATACCCTTGCCCAGTGCGATGAGGTTATTACATTAAACACCCACTATAAGCAAGGCTGTTATCATGAGCGAAATCGCTACATGGTGGATCGCAGCAGTAAACTGATTTGCTACCTTGACGGAAGCAGCGGAGGTACTGCCTATACCGTCAAGTATGCAGAGCAAAAGCAACTGCAAATTACAAATCTATATGAAGCATAAATACATGAGTCACTTCTGAGCGAAGTGGCTCATTTTTTTACACCTTAAATCAGAATGGAGGAATCAAAATTGAACATCAGAATCAAAACCCCAAATGGTCTGACAGGTCTTGAATTACCCTGCAGAGAAGAAAAAATTGCAGAGTTTTGTAAGAACCTTGGCATCACAAACAATTCCAAAACAGAGGTCACAGTAGACTATGTGTATCTGAATGACCGTGCCAATGCACTGCTGTCAGGGAGAAACTATAACCTTGATAAGCTGAATTACCTTACCAAAAGGTTAGACAGTTTAGATAAAAGTGAATTAACCACTTTTTATGCAGTAGCCTATAGCGAAAAAACGCATGACATCGACAGGCTTATCAACCACACCTTTAATACCCACTGTTACAGCGTTGTAGGTGATTTCAGCGACCTTGAAGCCGTAGGCAAAGATATGTACCTCACGGAGCAGCAAGCCGTCAGTGCCGGTGTGTTGGAGAAATTGAACGGTACAGCCTACTTCCAATCAGTGATAGAGAGCAACACCAACCCTACTGTTACCCCTTACGGAATCCTCTACAGGAATAAAAATGAGTATGAGCAGGTGTATGACGGCAGCTACTTCCCTTATTATGTTTGGGAGGAAAATATGGGAACAGTCACAATCAGCAAAGATGGATTCAATGAATACCTCTACCTGCCCTTTGCAGAAACTGAGCTTGCCAAGGCGATGGAGCGTTTGGGTACTACCTCAGTTACTGAGTGCCAAATCACCTTGGAAAGTGACTTGTTTAATGATGAGATGAAAAATATTCTCCAAAACACTGATGAAAACTCCCAAGAGAGAATGGACTGCATCAATCACATGGCAAAAAAGATTGAGGAAATCGGCGATAACGAAACTCCATATCTCAATAACCTCACTGCTACTTTGCGACCCCAAACCCTCAGGGACTTGGATGCAATCCTCAAGAGTGCTTATGAGTTTGAACTCTTCGACGGTATCCATACCGAAGAGGACTACGGCAGATATATGATCATAGATAGTGGTCACTTTGAGTATGATGAAAACCTTGAAGAATATATCGACTTTGAAAAATACGGCAGTCACAGGCTGAAATGGGAAAAAGGTGCGTTTACTGATCAAGGATACATTCTCTATCATGGATATAATATGGAGCTTTCCGAAATGCTCTCTGAAATCGGCATAGAACTTGAGTCGCAGGAAAGCCAAACACTAAAACTGTATATGCCCCTTAGAGCCACCACCTACTATGATGAAAATGATTATGGTGACCTGTATCAAGTAGATTGTGAAATAGAAGATTACCCCGAAGAACTTGCCGAGCAAAAGGCTCTTGCCGAAGAATTCAGCAGCTTAAAAATCGGTTATCGTGGAGATCTGAAGTTTAAATCAGAACCAAAAACTATAGAAATAAGCGAAGCCTTGCAGCTGAGAGCATCAGAAGCTCCCACCATGCAAGGCTTTTGCTATTAAAGGAAAGGTGGATACAATGTATGAAAAATCATAAAAAGTTAGTAACTGTTCTTGTGGTGGCACTTCTCTTTTGCCTGTTTTGCAGTACTACCGCATTTGCCGCAGGCACAGGCGATGTGGCCGGTGCCATTGAAAGCACTTGGAACGATGCCTCAGGACAGATTAAAACGGTAGTCAACAAGGTAGTATTCCCAGCAATTGACCTCATCTTGGCAGTGTTTTTCTTTGCCAAGCTCGGATTAAGTTACTTTGATTATCGCAAATCAGGTCAGTTTTAGTGGGCGGCCCCGGCTATTTTGTTTGCCTGCTTGGTGTTTACGCTGACGGCTCCGCTATATATTTGGACTATACTTGGATTATGATGGTGAAATAAAAAGTGGGCGACCCGGCCAATGGAGGCGAGGTTGCCCACACTTTCGATATAATCAAGGTTAACTTTGGTAAGGCTTCATACTAAGGTATGTCATTTTTTATTGCAATTGTACGGTTATTAATTTCAATAATACCTTCCTCTTTTAATTTTTTAAGCTCTCTGAACAAAGAAGGTCTTTGTACACCTAAATAATCTGCCAGTTGTCTTTTGCTAATTGGAAGCAGAATTACTGAAGACTTCTGTATGATGGTTTGCTGTTTCAGATAATTCATAATATTTTCTCGAAGTGTTCTTTGTGTAAACATTGCTATCTTCTGATTTATTCCTTGCGAATTTTGTGAGATTGACTTTATATAATGCAATGTAAAATTGTAGTCGTGCAAGAGTCCTAATACAGCATTTATGTTAATGTGGACAATTTGACAATCAGTAAGACAATAGATATTAAGAGGATAACTGTGGTTTTCACCAAATAATAAATTTGCTCCTATCACACTTCCTTTGCTAAATTCAAACATTGTAGTTGATGAACCATTAGTTGATAAAGAATACGCAACCAAACTTCCTGACAATACAATATCCAATGTTCTACAAGTTTCATTTGCATTATGAACGGTTACACCCTTCGAATAGTGTTTTTTATAAATATGATTATCTGCCAATAGTTTTTCTAATTCAGATTTCTTTACAGCTGAAAATAATGAAATATTTTGTAAAATGTCAATATTCATGTGAATTACTCCTCCATCTAAAAACATTATATTAAAAAGATACATTGGTGTCTATTTGAGAATGATAAACTGCGTTATAATTTTATTATTACAAAAAGAATGGAGGATTTGTATGGATATTTTTACAGTAGCAATGTGGATAGGAACGATCGTATTCCTTTTGATTTCCTTAAAAAAAGATAAAGCTAAGACATTGAAAGCACTAAAAATGGCATTTGGTATGGGCAAGGGTATGCTGGGAAGTATCTTATCAATTATTTTTTTGATTGGTTTAATTCTAACAATATTACCGCCTGAGAATATTGCCAAATTTGTGGGAGGTCAATCATTGCTCATAGCAACAGTGGGTTCAGCGGCATTTGGAACAGTAACTCTGATTCCTGCCTTTATTGCTTTTCCCCTTGTCGGTACACTGGTTGATGCCGGGGTTAGTATTGTTCCTTCCGTCGCATTTTTAACTACACTTACTATGGTAGGGGTCGTAACATTCCCGCTTGAAAAGCGAGAATTTGGGTTTAAATTTACTGCTATCAGAAATGGATTAAGCTTTTTGTTTGCAATAATTATCGCTATGGTAATGGGGGTGATTGTATGAAAATCATAAAAAAAGCAAAAGATAATATTTTCTTGATAGTGGTCGCAGCTGCCTATATCCTGATGTTTATAATTAAACCAGATATGGGTGTTATATCAATTAAGAACAGTTTCTATTACATTAAAGAAATGCTTATGATAATGCCGGTGATATTTGTTCTTACGGCGCTTTTGGATACATGGGTTGCAAAAGAAAAAATCACCAAGTACTTAGGAAAAGAATCCAAAGTTAAAGGTATCATATTGTCGTTCGTTTTAGGCAGCATATCTGCGGGACCGATATATGCAGCATTTCCTATGTGTGTCATGCTCCACAAAAAGGGAGCTTCAGTACGAAACTTAGTTATTATTTTAAGCGCCTGGGCGGTAATAAAGGTTCCTATGCTTTTAAACGAAGCAAAATTTTTGGGAATAAAGTTTATGGCAATCCGTTGGGTGTTAACTGTAATTGCAATAGTAGTATTTTCGTGGATTACTTCAAAAATCGTTAAAGACGAAGATATAGTACAGAAAGAAGAAAAAGCAAGTGGTCTTACATTAAACAGAGAATCTTGTATGGGCTGCACATTGTGTACTAAAAATTATCCTGAGATTTTTGGTATGCAAGGTAAAAAAGCATATATTAAATCTTTTGACTCTGAAATAGACAAAGAAAGGCTTAACCAAACAATATTGGCTTGTCCTGTTAGCGCCATTCGTTACAATGAATAAGTAGAAAATGTTGTAAAAACAACATACATTTCTTCGCATGTGTTGTATAATTTAACCACATAATTTAAAACTATAACAAAAAGGAGGTATACAAAATGATTGAGCAAGTCTATGAAATGTCAACTGAAGATGAAAAAGCGGTTGAAAGAGTAATTCAGGATGAAAATATTCATTATATTCATATGGTCTTTAATAAGGATGAAGGACTCCCAGAACATTTTTCGAACTCGAACGTTTATATGACAGTAGTAAGGGGGACTTTATCTATCGGGCTAAATGATCAAGAAGTTCACCAATATGATAAAGGAACTCTTTTAAAAATTCCTGTTAATACGAAGATGAATGTAAAAAATTCATCTAATAACATATTAGAGTTAATAGTTGTAAAAGCACCTGCACCTCTAAAATAGTAAAATATTGTATAAAAATGTTGAAAGGAGAAACGCAGAATGTTAAAATATATATGTATCCCATGCGGATATATCTATGACCCACAAACAGGTGATCCAGATAGTGGAATAGCCCCGGGAACTGCTTTTGAAGATATCCCTGATGATTGGGTTTGTCCTATTTGTTTTGTGGGTAAAGATGAATTCGAACCCGTTAAGGAATAATCTGAAGGAGGGAACGATTATGAGTATGTTTTGTTATCAATGTCAAGAAACTGCAAAAGGTACCGGTTGTGAGGTAAGAGGCGTATGTGGCAAAAATGAGGAAGTTGCAAAATTGCAAGACTTACTGATTTATGTTACAAAAGGGATTTCTGAAATTGTTATAAAAGGCAAACTGGATGTTAAATCCATAAGCGAAGTAAATCATCAAGTTTTAAAAAGCCTTTTTATCACCATTACAAATGCTAATTTTGATGACGGTGCAATCGAAAATCAAATCTATAAAATGATTGGCTTAAGAAACGAGTTGAAAAAACAGATTTCTGGTGTTAACCTTGGTGATGCAGCGGAGTTTGAAGTAAGCGATAGAGCGTCTATGTTAGACAAAGCATCTAAAGTAGGTGTTCTTTCAACCGAAAATGAAGATGTTCGTTCTCTTAGAGAAATGATTATCTATGGTTTGAAAGGTATGGCGGCATATACCCATCACGCTCTTAATATCGGAAAAGAAGATATTGCTATCAGTGCATTTATTTATGAAGCACTTGCGTCAACCCTTGATGATTCGTTGTCTGCAGATGATCTTGTGGCATTAACATTAAAGACAGGCGAGTTTGGCGTGAAGGCCATGGCACTGTTAGATGAAGCCAATACCTCTAAATATGGAAATCCTGAAATAACCAGCGTTAATATTGGGGTAAGAAACAATCCTGCCATTCTGATTTCAGGCCATGATCTCACTGATTTAGAGCAACTACTGGAACAAACCAAGGGTACTGGTATTGATGTTTATACACATAGTGAAATGCTTCCTGCACATTACTATCCTTTCTTCAAGAAGTATGACAATTTTGCAGGAAATTACGGCGGTTCATGGTGGCAGCAAGTGACCGAATTTGAAACCTTTAATGGCCCCATTTTATTTACTACAAACTGTATTGTACCTCCAAGAAGTGAGGAAATCAGACAAAGAATCTTTACTTCCGGTGCATCAGGCTATCCCGGATGCCCTCACATCACAGCTGATGAAAATGGCAAAAAAGATTTTTCTGAAATTATTGCGATGGCAAAGCAGTGTAAGCCTCCTGTAGAAATTGAATCAGGCAATATTGTTGGCGGTTTTGCTCACAACCAAGTTTTTGCCCTTGCAGACAAAGTAGTTGATGCAGTAAAATCAGGTGCAATTAAAAAGTTCTTCGTTATGGCAGGCTGTGATGGCAGAATGAAATCTCGTGGATATTACACTGAGTTTGCAGAAAAACTACCGAAGGATACGGTTATTCTTACTGCAGGATGTGCAAAGTACCGCTACAATAAACTTGAGTTAGGAGATATTGGTGGTATTCCAAGAGTTCTTGATGCTGGCCAATGTAATGATTCCTACTCTCTTGCAGTAATCGCATTGAAGCTGAAGGAAATATTTGGACTTGACGATGTTAACGATCTACCGATTGCATATAACATTGCTTGGTATGAGCAAAAGGCGGTAATTGTACTACTTGCGTTACTTTATTTAGGTGTGAAGAATATTCACCTTGGTCCGACTCTACCAGGATTTTTATCGCCTAATGTTGCAAAGGTTCTTGTTGAAAAGTTTGGCATTGCAGGTATCGGACAAGTTGAAGATGATATCAAGTTATTTATGGAAAAATAATCGGTACTGATGTTTTAAATGAACGGCAAAGATTCTGGTTGGAAATCGGAATCTTTGCTTTTTTATATTTAGAAATAAATTTGTCACCACCCATATGCAAGGATACCCTGGACAATACTTGGATTATAATGTGAAAGCAAGAGCCGTTACATCAAGATAAAGATGCAACGGTTCAATTCAATAGTGTAGTTGATACTAAATATAACATAACCATTGCGACTAATCGTACCTCTCATACATCCAAAAGTGTAGCAATCTTGCTATATTTGCTCTTAAACCTATTGATTATTTTGTAGAATAATGTATATTAAGAGCAATAAAAGGCATATGCCATTAACCAAAGAGGTGATTTCAGTGGCAAGACCATGTAAACAGCGACGCATTTGCGCAATGCCCGGCTGCGAACGCTTTGGACCTCAAGATGATATAGCTGCCGACCGTCCAAGCATTAAAATGACAATAGATGAGTTTGAAAGCATTCGCTTGATTGATTTGGAGGGAATGACGCAGGAGCAGTGTGCCGAGCAAATGAATATTGCCAGAACGACTGCACAGACAGTCTATAACAGTGCCCGATTGAAGCTGGCACAGTGCCTTGTCAACACAAAGCAGCTTCATATTCAAGGGGGAAATTTTGTTCTCTGTGATGGAAATGCAGATAAATGCAGGTGCAGCTGCCCTCGCAAACAGGGCTGTAAGCACAAAAATAACTTAAAATAGCTTTACAAGTAAATTAAATCAGTAATTGTTATCAGTTGAGTGACAGTGTCACAGAACAAATTGTTGCAAGCTGATACCATATAAATAAAAAAACAGGAGGTTGAGGCAATGAAAAAATATGTGTGCATGATTTGCGGCTATGTCTATGATGAAGCAGCTGGCATTCCCATCGCCGGAATTGCACCCGGAACCAAGTGGGAAGATTTACCCGAGGACTGGGTCTGTCCCCTTTGCGGTGCGGCAAAATCAGACTTTAAGGAGCAGACAGCAACTTCGGCAGCTGTGTCAAAAGCCGCAGAGGTCGAGGAAAGCGATGAGTTGCGAAAGCTCTCTGTCGGTGAATTGTCCTCACTGTGCTCCAATTTAGCAAGGGGCTGTGAAAAACAGTATCTTGCAGAGGAGTCTGCACTTTTTACACAGCTGTCCGATTATTTTAAATCAAAAACACCTGCTACAGAGCATGATAGCCACCAAGCACTGTATGAACTTGTACAAAAGGACTTGAATGAGGGCTTTATCAAGGCAAATGCAGCTGCCGGTGCAAATGCCGACAGAGGCGCTCTTCGTGCCTTGGCTTGGAGCGAAAAGGTATCTCGCATTTTAAACTCTATTCTAAGCCGCTATGAAAAAGATGGTGACGAATTCCTTGTTAATACCAATGTTTATGTATGTGAAACCTGTGGTTTTATTTATGTAGGTGACGTGGCTCCGGCACTTTGCCCAGTGTGCAAGGTTCCCAGCTGGAAAATTGTTAAAGTGGAAAGGAGGTAACCCATTATGAAAAAGATAGCAGTAAGAAATATTCGCCTTTGCACAAAGGACTGTCTTTGCCTTTATGTATGTCCCACAGGAGCTACTGATACAGAAAACAGTATTATTGACGTGAATAAATGCATTGGCTGTGGCGTATGTGCCAATGCCTGCCCTTCAGGGGCAATTTCTATGGTGCCTGTGGAGTATCCTCCTCAGCAACCCAAGAAAAACAGCGTGGCAAATACACTAACCGAGCTTGCTGAAAGCAAAGCCATTCAAGAAAAGGCTGCCTTGCAAATTGCAGAGAATACAGATAATACCGTGCTTCGTCAGTTGGCGGAAGCTATTGCAAAAGCTAACCGCTTAATGAGCGAAGATTTGCTCCGTGAATCAGGCTTTATGCTGCCTCAAAGCGAAAACACACATACATTGTTGCAGTCCTTGCTGGACAACCCTCCTTTCGATGACTTTCCAAGTGAGGCTGTCCGTAAGTTGCTTGACAAAATACCGAACAATGAAAAAAAGACAAATAATATGGAGGATAAAGAAATGGAAAAATGGCGTTGTAACGTATGCGGATATATTCATGAGGGTCCGTTGCCAGAATATTTCAAGTGCCCACGCTGTAAGCAGCCCGCTTCTGTATTTGTAAAGGTTGAGGAAGAAACTGTCGCAGCAGAAAACCCATATGCAGGCACAAAAACAGAGAAAAACCTTGCTGAAGCCTTTGCAGGTGAAAGTCAGGCTCGTAATAAGTATACTTATTTTGCAAGTATTGCACAGCGTGAGGGTTACGATCAGCTTTCTGAGCTTTTCTTAAAAACTGCACGCAATGAGCAGGAGCACGCACGCATTTGGTTTGAGGAGCTTGGACATCTGGGCAAGACCGCACAGAATCTTCTTGCTGCTGCCGAGGGCGAAAACTATGAGTGGACAGATATGTACGACCGTATGGCAAAGGATGCCGATGCGGAAGGCTTCCACGATTTAGCAGAGCGTTTTCGCAAGGTTGGCGCAATTGAGAAAGCCCACGAGGAGCGTTACCGTGCTCTGCTTAAAAATGTGGAGATGCAGCAGGTATTTGAAAAGGGTGAGCAGACCATGTGGGAATGCCGTATCTGCGGACACTTGGTTATGGGTACAAAGGCACCTGAGGTTTGCCCTGTCTGCAAATATGCACAAAGCTATTTTGAAGTTAGAAAAGAGAACTATTAAAAGTTCTACTCAAAACAAAATTAAAGTGACAAAAGCCGTCTGAAATTTTCAGGCGGCTTTTACCGTCTTTACTTGAGGATTGACTGGACTATATTGGGTCTATAAAGTTCAAGAGCTACAACACTGTTGGTGTAGTGACACCACGCATAATCTTTATTATTAGAACCTTCAAAATAGCTAAGGATTTAGCTTGTATTTTTGCCACCAACTCGCAAAAATATTAATCAAAACTATAGATTGGCAGCTTTTTAATTATTTCAAAAAGTTATTGACATATGCCACAAACGATGTATAATAAGAATAGATGGCATAT
>LSQX01089564.1_pt1 | contig 14676 bp, 9 predicted proteins | sample 654561 | NCBI WGS metagenome assembly LSQX01 (sample SAMN04489861, study PRJNA283612) | anaerobic digester metagenome | isolation source: 4 biogas reactors fed with cattle manure at either 37C or 55C with and... | place: Denmark: Kongens Lyngby | collected 2014
GCGGAAACGGAAAAATATGCCCATGTCACATTTTTCTTTTCAGGAGGCAGGGAGCAGGCTTTCGAGAATGAGGAGCGTAAACTGATTCCTTCGCCAAAGGTTGCCACTTATGACCTTCAGCCTGAAATGAGTGCATATCTTGTAAAGGATGCTGTCATCAGTGCCATTGAAACTGAAAAGTATGATTTCATATGCCTGAATTTTGCCAACGGCGACATGGTGGGGCATACCGGGGTTTACAAGGCGATCATGAAGGCTGTTGCAACCATTGATGAATGTGTCGGGGAAGTTGTGGCTGCTGCAAGGGCCGGGGGATATGAAGTACTTATTATTTCAGATCACGGAAATGCCGACAAGGCCCTGAATGAAGACGGATCGCCCAATACGGCCCATTCACTCAATCCGGTACCCTGTATCCTTGTAAGCGATTTATACGGGAGTATCGGGGAAGGTATTCTTGCTGATGTTGCTCCCACTTTGCTGAGCATAATGGATGTAAATATTCCGGCTGAGATGACGGGTAAAGTTCTGATCTGATGCTTTATATTGACAATATATTAATCAGTCTTGACATTATAACAAGAAAATTCGCATGCGATCTCCGGCAGTGCAGGGGAGTATGCTGCAGGGACGGTGATTCGGGAGCACCGTTGCTGGAAGAGGAGGTTGGAGTCCTCGAAAATATATGGCCCGATATAATGCCTTTGCTTCGCCCGGAAGGAATAGATGCTGTCCGGGAACAGGGAACAAGTATTAAAGACTGGGAAGATGACCATGTCACCCCGTTGATAGATGATCTTGACTGTGCCTATTCAGTGTTCAGCGGCAATATACTGATGTGTGGAATTGAAAAGGCGTGGACGGAAGGGAAAACAGACTTCAGAAAACCATTGTCATGCCATTTGTTTCCTGTCCGCCTAAAGAATTATAATGATTTTACAGCCCTTAATTACGAGGAATGGCCGGTTTGCCTGGGCGGAAGGAGAAAGGGCAGAAAAGATGGCATATATTTGTATGAGTTTCTGAAAGAGCCACTTATAAGAGCACTGGGACGTGAAAAATATAAAAAACTAATTGCTGCCGCCATACAGCTTCAGAAGGAATCCTGAGCCATACCATAATATATATAATAAACCTGTTTCCGGCTTTTAACATTTTTTAATATAAAAGATGACGATTTTGGTTGATATTTAAAAAAATACTATTGTGATCCTTGAAAAAAGGAAAAAACAAGTATATTTGTGTCCTATATTCAAAACCTAAAACTGAATTAGTTATGAAGAGACTATTACTGATGATTATTTTGTGTGTGTTTGCAGGAACTTCAGTTCTGTTTGCACAGGCAAGAGTGATTACAGGTACAGTTACTTCTTCCGTAGAAGGAGAGGGACCCATTCCCGGAGTATCAGTCACAGTCGTGGGAACCACGCTCGGGACTTATACTGATCTTGGAGGAAAATACACCCTCAGTGTACCTGCAAATGCAAGAAATTTAAGCTTCTCCTTTATCGGGATGAAAACACATGATGTGGAGATTGCAGACAGAAGTGTCATTGACATCGTTATGGATCAGGACCTTCTGAACCTCGACGAGGTTATTGTCACAGGTGTTGCTGCAGGAACTCCCAAGAAGAAGCTTGCTGTATCGGTTGAGCGTGTTGATGAAAACAAGATTAAGGAAGTTTATGCAGGATCTGCATCTTCAGCCCTTCAGGGCAAGGTTGCCGGTCTTACAGTCCTCAGCTCCACCGGAGAACCGGGCAGTGCCGCAACAATTCTTGTCCGCGGAGCCACCCAGATCACCGGATCACAGGCTCCTCTCATCATTCTGGACGGAGCCATAATGGAAGGCACACTCGGTGACATCAACGTTGATGACATTGAATCAATAGAAGTTGTAAAGGGTGCTTCAGCATCTGCTCTTTACGGGTCACGTGCAGGAAACGGTGTGATAGCTGTTACCACACGCAGGGGCAATCTCCTCGCCGAGGGCAACTCTGAAATCATTGTCAGAAACGAATACGGATTCAATACACTGGCAAATAAATATAACCTTGCCACGCACCATCAGTATCAGCTTCAGGATGATCAGGCCAGCTACACCAGGTACAGGGGTGTGAACTACCCCGCGAATTACCCGGGTTACGGCAGTCAGGGTGTTACCGGATCACGGATCATCAAGGCAGATCAGTATCTTGACAATCCCTATGCCCGCCTTTATGATCATGAAAGTGAAGTATTTCCCGGAAGCGGATTCTATACAAACTATGTTTCAGCCGGATCAAACCTTGGCAGGACCAACTTCCTTATTTCATTTGAAAACAACCGTCAGGCAGGACTTGTGGTAGAAACTAACGGCTACCAGAGGAACAGCTTCAGGGTTAACGTTGACCACAGACTTACTCCCAAAATCCTGATATCGGCTTCCAATCTCTATGTGAAGTCATCGACACAGGACCCGGGCGGAGCCAACTACTACAACGGAGGAGTGTTCTTCAATACTCTTCTTATTGAACCCGACGTGAATATGAAATCAGAAAACCCTGACGGGCAGCCCTATCTTTTCATACCAAACCCCTGGCAGGAAGAGCAGGAAAATCCCATTTACAATCTCTGGAAAATTGAAGATCTGACAAAGCGCAACAGGATACTTGGAACCTACAATGCCAGGTATAATATTTCTCCTTCAATAAATATTGAAGGAAAGTATGCCTTTGAATACTCCGTGGGTGATTATTCAAGTTATGAACCTTATGATACATGGGAACGCGGAGGTTCAGGCCCCACTTATTCACAGGGTGAATATTACAGGAGAGGCACAAACAGTTTCTCCCAGAATTTCCAGACAACACTTAATTTCAACCAGAAGTTTGGTGATTTCAATACCAGGGCAAGACTGAGCTATCTGTTCGAAAAACAGGATTATAAGAGTCATTCGGCCAGAGGCTATGATTTCAGCCTGGGAGGTGTTCCCTCCTTTGATGCCATTGCCGGGAATAAATCCATTACAAGCTATCAGGATGAGATCCTTGCAAAAAACTTCTTTGCAATTCTTTATCTCGACTATAAAGACAAGTATATTTTTGACGGTATGTACCGTTATGACGGATCATCCCTTTTCGGTTCCGAAGCAAGATGGAATCCCTATTACAGGCTTTCCGCAGCATGGAGGATAACCGAAGACATCCATATTCCCAATGTTCAGGAATTAAAGGTGAGGGCTGCATACGGAACAGCCGGCCAGAGACCCCAGTTTGCAGATCAGTATGAGGTTATGGCCATCAGCGGTGGTCTGACACGCAAATCCCAGCTGGGTAATGTGAATCTTAAACCCTCCCTTTCGAAGGAATGGGAACTGGGATTGAATTTCGACTTCCTCAACAGGTTCAGTCTGGAGATAATAAGGTCGATCACCAATACCACTGATCAGATACTTGCCGTTCCGCTTGCAGTTCAGTACGGAGGATGGCCCAGCCAGGTACAGAACGCGGGATCGCTTAATTCAAAGGTATGGGAAGCATCATTCAATGCTGCAGTTGTAAGGAAAACCAATTTCTCCTATAATGCCGGCTTTATCTTTGACAGGATCAGGACAAAGATCACGGAACTGACTGTTCCGCCTTTCCAGACCGGTCCGCAGGGACAGGAAGCCGACAAATGCTTCTATATCCGTGAAGGAGAAGTTTTCGGTGCAATGTACGGCTATAAGTTCCTTACCTCACTTGAGGAAATGGCACAGCAGATTGGAGCAGATGATAATATCAGCAATTATGTGATTAACAGTGATGGTTTTGTTATTCCCAGGGGAACAGAAGGAACAGTGGAAGAAAAGCCGATCAAGAAGCTTGATGAGGAAGGGGCACTGTGGTATGGCAAAACAGGAGACTCCAATCCCCGGTTCAAGATGGCAATGACCAATAATTTCAGTTATAAGGGTATAGGTCTTTATGCACTTCTCGAATGGAAAAACGGAGGAGATATATACAACAAGTCGGCACAGTGGCTTACCAGGGATGACAGGCACGGAATGATGGACCAGGCCGGGAAACCCGACTATCTGAAGAAGACCCTGAGCTATTACAAGACCTTTTATGATGTCAACAATTTCAATGATTTCTGGGTTGAAGACGGAAGTTATCTGAAACTTAGGGAAGTATCCCTTTCCTACACGATCCCGGCTTCAGCACTTAATAATTTTGCCAACGGACATATTAAAGGTGTTAAAGTGGCAGTATTTGGCAAAAACCTCTGGACGCTCTCAAATTATTCAGGATATGATCCTGAGGTAGCTACAACGGATGGTACTCAGTATTTTGCGTATGATTTCATGGGATACCCGAATTACAGGTCCTTTGCCGCATCACTTGAAATAAAATTCTAACATCCAGACTATTACTATTATGAAAACATTTAAATATTTCTTTTTTCTTACGGTTATGGCTGCATTCCTCATTACGGGATGCGAAAGCCTGGAAGTAAAGAATCTGAATGATCCGGATTTTGCCACTGCATTTTCGCAGCCTTCCGATGTGAAGGGAGTGGCTGGCGGACTCATTAACACCTGGTTTATAAACACCCAGGAATATAGCGGACCGGCTCTGGCACTGTGGGTTGGTGCTGATGCAGGTACCTGTTCACACGGTAACGTTGCCATGTGGGATTTCAGCATGGAACCCAGGATAGCGTGGGATAACACACCCTCTTACGGGAATGCTGTTGTAACGGAGAATTTCTACAAGAAAATGTATTCTCTTCTTGCCTCTTCCAATGAAATACTTGGCAAGCTGGTTGGTGAAGGCATGATAATAGAAGGAGACGGCGGAGAAGATGAAACGCCAATGGTTGAAGCAATGGCCTACCTGGGACAGGGTCTTGCCCTGGGTTATGTAGGTCTTTTCTTTGACAAAGGCTTCATTGCCAAGGAAGATACAGATCTTTCGGAAGAAATAGAGATATCTCCCTACAGTGATCTTATCACCGAAGCCCTGCTTAGTCTTGATAAATGTATTGCCCTTTGTGAGAGTAACACTTTCACACTTCCCGCACCGTGGATACCGGGTATGACCTATACCCAGAAGGAAATCGGGGAATTTGCCAATTCAATGGCAGCAAGGTTCCTTTCGTTTGCCCCGCGGAACAAGGAGGAAAATGAAGCAGTAAACTGGGGGAAAGTACTGTCATATGCCAACAAGGGACTTACATATGATTTTGCCCCGAAGATGGATGATGTTCACTGGTACGACCAGTATCACACCTATGCAAACTATCAGGGCTGGGGAAGGGTTGACATGAGGATAGCAAATATGATGGATCCCGAAATGCCGGCCAGATGGGTGGGTGCCGATCAGTATGATCATCTTCCTGCTCCCAAAACATCACATGTTGACGGTGTTGATGACCGTATATTTACTGATTTCGAATATCTGTCGTCCAATACTTTCAGGGTGGAAAGGGGTTACTATCATTTTTCATGCTACAGATACAGCAGGTTTGATGATTATTTGTCAACATGGGTTACTCCTTCACCCGTTTTCAGAAAGGCAGAAAATGATTTGCTCAGGGCTGAAGCCATGATGCACCAGCAGAATTATGACGGTGCAGCAGAAATTATCAATGCCGGAGAAAGAATAACCAGGGGTGGTCTTCCTCCCATAGCTGCCACTGCCACGGAAGTCAAAGATGCAATTTTCCATGAAAGGCATATAGAACTTTTCGAAAGCGGAATGGGAATAGAGTTCTGTACCATGCGCAAGGATGACAAGCTCCAGAAGGGTACTCCCCTCCATTTCCCTATTCCCGGTCAGCAGCTTGAAGTTAATCTGATGGAGTCCTACTCTTTCGGAGCAACCAAGGGCGTTGCAGGAAAGGATTATTCAAACGGAGGATGGTTCTAGCATTTTATAATATTAACTGTTAACAAAGGATTATGAAACCTGCATTGCGTTATATTATTTTATGCAGGTTTCTGATGACCCTTAGAAAACTAAAATAATTTCACAAATGAAAAATAAAATATTAATCAGGCTTGTTTCATTCATGGCAATAGCTTCAATGTTGGTTGCCTGTGAAAAAACCGCCATTGAAAAAGCGCAGGATGCCTATGACGCAAGCATGGTGGTTCCCGTGGTTCTTGGCATAAACGGACCATCAGCTGTGCTGGAGACTTTCAGTCATGATTATTCTGTCAACTATCACCGTGCGGGCTCAGTCTGGAGCTGGAGTGTGGAAGATGCAGTTATATCATCTGTGACTCCTGACACCAGGGGTGTTACACTTCTTTTTGACGTTCTTCCGGCAAGCGGAAAAGCCCGGCTTACAGTTAGCGAAACAACTGCAGGAGGTGTCAAATCACCCGAGAGAGTCATTGAGATCACGGTCAAGCATTTCTGCCCTCTTCCCCTCAGCGGCTTTGAAGGAACCTGGACAGGTATTGACGGATTGGAGGATGAGTTTGAATATGATGTTACGGTAACGGCAACATTGCTTGATGATTCCCTTCTGGTTGATGCAATAGGTTCAGGAATTATTGGAGATTACCTGGGAGAAGAGATCATCGAAGGAGGAACATTTATGGTTGCGATTAATCCTGACGGTACACTCGATGTTCCGGAACAGTTTTTCCTCGATACGGACAAAGCGGAGGGCTATTTAATAAAAGGGGAAGGTACATGGGACAATTGCGGACCAAGACCGACAATGACTATCAACTATGATATCTGGTTTCAGGATCCGGGTGCTGATTCTGATGATCCTGATGATTCGGATGATTCAGGTGATGATTCAGGTGATGATTCAGAAACGGATAAAAGCCGTTGGATAGCAGATGAGGATTTTGAATCTGTTTTTAGCGTGACTCTTACCCTAGGCAACGGCGGTGACAACGGCAACGGTGATGATAATGGTAACGGTGACGATAATGGTAACGGCGGTGACAACGGTAACGGTGACGACAACGGTAATGGTGGGGATGAAGGCGGTAATGGCAACGGCGGCTGATTCAGCCGGGCATTCTGCAGTGCAGGCAGCCTGAATCTAAAACACAATCAATAATTTATAAAGGGTGTTTCTTTAACGGAGCACCCTTTTTTAACGGAGCACCCTTTGTTATTACATCCGGATTATTGTTCCTCTTCCTTCAGATAGATTGTGGCTTTTACGTTTTTGATCTTCCTTCTTGTCAGCCTGTGATCCGATTCAAAGCCGGTTCCCATTACTGTCTGATCCTCGCTGGTGATAGTGATAAACCTGCTGGTGTAGATGAGGTCTTTTTCCTGGTCCCAGAAAAGCTGTTCGGTCTCGAGCTTTTCATTTGATTCATTGACAACAACTACTGAATCCTTCAGTTCCCAAAGCTTCTTTTTTTCGATATACTTTGCATATTTTGAAAACACTGTTCCGGCCGGTGTATCGTTTCCTTCAAAAAAGCTGACCCTTATTCCTGATCTGAATTCCGAATAGGGCTGTTCGACGTTATCATAGGATTCCATGATCTCAAATGACATGATCAGCTGTACCTTTCCGGAATCCGTAAAAATGGTGGTGGAGTTTTTTGCTGTCACTGACGGAAGAAGCAGAACATCTGCATTTTTTATAATATCCAGTTTTCTTTCGCATGCAGAAAACACGACTGACAGGAATATAACCGCAGATATGAGCAGTGAGTGTAGAATATTTCGGTAAGCTGCAGGGGACGACATGAAAATCAATCATATTTTCGTTTCAGGAACCAGTAGGGATCATAAATGTTAAGACTGGCACCGATGGTAAAAATATTTTCAGTGTGCATAATCTCTCCTTTTCCGGATCGTTTTGTGTAATCGAAATATATGTTTGCCTTTGACATTGACCTCCTCAGGGGAATCCCTATTCCCGCGGTAATACCTGCTTCTTTGAGCTGTTCACCGTTTATAATGAGATAATTATTGTCAAGATGCGCTCCCATTCGGTATTCCATCCTTCTGAACAGGCTGAAATTGGAATATTTCTCGGGAATATATTCGACTCCGAAGGATAGTGACCTGGCATCGGCGAGGTATCCCTGGCTTCCGTATAGGTTTGACTCCGTCCAGTTTGTCATTACATAATCAAAGGCTGCAGTTAATTTATTCCTTTTCCCGAATGACAATCCCAGGCTCAGAGTACCCGGAATGTGGGTTCTTGAAGAATCGGCCGACCAGTTGATTGTATCGCCTGAACCGTAATAATTGTATCTGTAGGACAGGGTTTCGAATCTTGTCCTGTAGTTCATTCCCTGTCCCAGTGAGGCTCCGGCAACAAGAAAATAATTGTTTTTCAGAGGCAGTTCCGCCTGAAAGCCGTAATCGAAATTGATTCCGTTTAGTTCGAGCTTTTCACTAAGGTCGTTATTGTATGAATTAAAATAGTCGGTAAAGGTAAACTGATTGGATCTCTTGATGGTTCCGAACAGGATATTGAAGTTGGCCCCGAAGGAAAAATATCTGAACATTTTAAGTCCGGTACCTGCAAAAACCCTGGTTATTCCCCCTTTTCCGGAATGATTCTCTATGTATCCACCGGTAACAGGGTCATATCCGGCATCGTTTTTTCCAACTTTGTCGGCTATTGAATAATATCCGTTGCTGAAGGATGTGATTCCCAGGCCTGCTCCCCATCCTTTTCCAAGAGGCAGTCCGAAAAGCATGTGATCGAAATTGATGTCATCGGAGCTGTGTTTTTCCGAACCGTCATTTAAAATGTTTATTCCGTAGTTTATTCCAAAATCAAAAACAAATGAATTTGTGTCAATACTGCTGTATGATGCGGGATTTGTATAATACAGAGTACTGTTATCCCTTATTGCGGTCCCGGTGCCGCCCATGGCACGGCTTCTGAATGATCCTGACGGCTCCAGTGTACCCAGGTTGAAACGGGCATAGGGAGAATTAATCAGTTTTTGTCCTGATGCAGTAAAAAACGAGGAAGAGATTAGAAGAATGAAAATAATTGCAGCAAATTTATTTTGCATTGTATTCAAAAATATAATTTAATCCATCCATTACAAGTCCGGGCATATCGCTTGTTCCCGCATACTGTCATCCCGCCGGGAAGATCACTGCCTCTGCCTGTAATAGCAATCACGGTGTTATTATGTTCTTTCTTAAACGTGCGAATATACTCATTTATTTCATACACAATCCCTGTAATGTCCTCTGTTCTTACTGACCCGGCGGCATTTTTGCCGGTCAGGCTCTGTCCCCCGTTGCGGGTACAGTATCTCATGCAGAATCCAGGATCCTGGTCAGGGTATGGATAGCTGATTGAACGGTTCTGATCTCCCGGATGGTAAGGCTCAGCTTTGTTTCTTTCTGCCTTACTGACATTTTCCCCGGGAATCTGTTTACATAAGTCATGATTGAGGCAAAAAGTGGACTTCTGTAAAATGGTGAATCCGGATTGGTGACGAAATTGGCAATCAGCAGATCATTCTTCAGCATTATTTTTTCTATACCCAGCCGGACGGCCAGCCATTTTATCCTGACAATATCGAGAAGGGCTGCCGCCGGCTCAGGCAGGGTTCCGAACCTGTCTTCAAGATTTTTTGCAAATGTGCCAAGGGCTGCCTCATCGCTGATTTCATTGAGTTCCTTATAAAGCCTTATTCTTTCAGATATATTGGATATATATTCATCGGGAAACATGATTTCAAGATCGGTGTCAATTTGAAAATCAGTGACATAAGTCCTGGCTCTTTCGGTTCCGGCCGGGACTGCACCCTGTGCTGCTTCAGCTTGCTGTCTTGCTGTATCCCCGCTTTTCAGTCTGGTTCTTCCGGCGGTTTTTACTTCTGCTCCCGGGCTGTTATCTGTTTCAGCTGTTTCACCGTTTTCCTTTTCAACTGTTTCACCGTTTTCCATTTCAGCAGACTCATTGTTTCTCAGTTCGGCCAGGGCTTCATTGAGTATGTTCTGGTATGTTTCGAAGCCCACGTCGGCAATGAACCCGCTCTGTTCCCCGCCAAGCAGATTCCCTGAGCCTCTTATATCCAGATCCTGCATTGCTATATTAAATCCGCTTCCCAGTCCGGAAAATTCCTCAATTGTCTTAAGTCTTCTCCGGGCATCATGTGGAAGTACAGTGAGGGGAGGGGCCAGCAGGTAACAGAAGGCTTTTCTGTTGGAGCGGCCCACCCGTCCCCTCAGCTGGTGCAATTCGGATAGTCCGAAATGGTGGGCTTCATTGATAAAGATCGTGTTGGCATTGGGAATATCCAGTCCCGATTCAATTATAGTGGTTGCAACAAGAACGTTATAATCTCCACGGATAAAATCAAACATTACATTTTCGATTTCATGACCGTCCATACGGCCATGGACCACGGCAACCTGCACCCCGGGACAGATCCTTTTTATTTTATCCCTGATTTCATTTATATTTTCGACCCTGTTATGAATGACGAATACCTGGCCCCCGCGGTTTATCTCATATTCAATACCTTCCTTGATAATTTCTTCATTGAAGCCATGAATCTCCGTAACAATGGGTATTCTGTTCGGAGGAGGGGTATTGATAATGGAAAGATCCCTTGCACCCATCAGTGAGAACTGAAGGGTCCGGGGGATAGGAGTTGCAGTCAGCGTCAGGGTATCAACATTGGTTCTGAGTGTTTTGAGTTTTTCCTTTACTGATACTCCGAATCTCTGTTCTTCATCAATGATCAGCAGTCCGAGGTCCCTGAATCTGATATTTTTTCCTACAAGCTTGTGGGTCCCTATTATAATATCGATTTTTCCGCTTGCCAGGCCTGAGATTATTTTTTTCTGATCTGCAGCTTTTCTGTGTCTGCTGAGGTATTCAACCGTACAGGGAAAACCCCTGAGCCTTCCGGTGAATGTCTGGTAGTGCTGGAAAGCCAGGATTGTTGTGGGTACCAGAACTGCCGTCTGCTTACTGTCCACTGCTGATTTGAATGCAGCCCTGATTGCAAGTTCTGTTTTCCCGAAACCCACGTCACCGCAAATCAGCCTGTCCATGGGATACGGAGCTTCCATATCCTCTTTTATTGCAGATGTTGCAACAAGCTGATCGGGAGTGTCCTCGTATATGAACGAAGCTTCAAGTTCCCGTTGCAGGTAGGAATCAGGTGAAAATGAATAACCACCGGAAGCCATTCTTTTTGCATAAAGCCTGATCAGATCCTTTGCAATGTCCTTGACCTTGCTTTTGGTCCTTTGTTTCAGTTTCTGCCATGCTCCGGAACCAAGCTTGTATATTCTGGGTTCAGAGCCCTCCCTTCCCTTGTATTTGGAAATCCTGTGCAGGGAATGAATTCCCACATAAAGAATATCATTATCTCTGTAAACCAGTTTTATGGCTTCCTGGATCCTGCCGTTTATTTCAATTTTTTCAAGTCCTCCGAATTTCCCTATTCCATGATCAATATGAACCACATAATCACCGGGATTAAGTCCTGTGAGCTCCCTGACCGAAATACTTTCCTTTCTTGTAAAAAAGCCTTTTATCCTGAATTTGTGATACCTGTCAAATATCTGGTGATCAGTATAGACTGCAATTCTGATGTCGTGATCGGTAAATCCACCGTGAAGATTGAAGAGCATTGATTCAAAGCGGAGCTCAGGGTTTATCTCTGCAAATATGTCTTTCAGCCTGTCCGTCTGTGACTGGCTTTCAGAGATGATGAGGGTTCTGTAACCTTCGTCATTGTTGGAAACAAGCTTTGAGCTGAGCAGACTGAAATTTTTGTTAAAAACCGGTTGTGGTTCAGTCCTGAACTCAAAACGCAGGCCGGGTTCTGATATTCCGGATTTTCCGATTTCCACTGTCCTGAATTTTAGGCACTCTTCAATAAACCGGCTGCCGGTCATTACCGTGGCAGATTTTCCGGCTGCCGGCTCCGCTTCCTCCTTTTTTGCCAGCTGGCCGTAAATGTCATTTATTTTATCCCTTATATATCTGGCGTCTTCTATCCAGATTACTGATGAAGGCGGCAGGAAATCTGTAAATGAATCATTTGTTTCCTCAATGGAAATATCCTGTATGTTTGGTATTACTGTTATCCGGGTGCAGGAATCTACAGACAGCTGGTCGTCGGTGCTGAAAGTTCTGAGGGATTCTATTTCATCACCGAAGAAATCTATCCTGTAAGGCAGGTCGCCTGAATAGGAAAATACATCTGCAATACTTCCCCTGATGGCATACTGGCCCGGTTCACTGACAAAATCAACCCTTTCAAAATTGTATTCCCGTAATAGTTCTTCCAGGAATTCCAGTGAAAGCTTATCTCCTTTTTTGATGGTGAAGGTATTTTTCTGCAGGTTCTTTTTGCTGATCACCTTTTCCATTGCCGATTCGGGATAAGTGACAATGATCCCTTTCCTGGCTGCTGATGAAAGAAAATTAAAGACTTCTGTACGGAGAACAATATTGGCGGGTTCGGTCTGTTCGTACAGAACTGAGCGTTTGTATGTTGAGGGAAAGAAAAATACCGAATCATCACCGCTAAGAGATACAAGGTCGTTGTAAAGATAGGCGGCATCTTCTTTTTCAGCTACCACCACAAGCTGTGTAAAGGGCGTTTCCCGGAATACCCTGGCTATGGCAACTGCTTTTGATGATCCGTACAGGCCTTCCGCGCCCAGTCTTGTTTCAGAGGCAGATTTTATTTTTTCAGTCAGGGCGGAAAGGACCGGATGATCATTGAACAAGTCTGTCAGTTCGTTTTTTTTCATCAGCACAAATGTGGCTGCAAATTTAATATCAATTTCCGGAACCCGGAAAAAGCTACGGAATAATGAATTAATCTTATTTTTACAGGAAATTTTCAGATATGAAGATTTACAAGTTTGGAGGAGCGTCGGTCAGGGATGCCGGAGGTATTGAAAATCTTGCAGAAATTGTATCGGCGGTAAAAGATGATCTGGTAATTGTGGTTTCCGCTTTTGGTAAAACTACCGATGCTCTGGAGGAGGTGCTTAATTCATGGATGAAAAATGATGATGGCTACAGGAAACATCTTGATAATGTTTACAATGAGCATCTTTCAATAGCCAAAGCTCTTTTGGGCCCCGGTGATCCGGCCATCAAACGGATCCATAACTCCTTTGCGGAGCTCCGGGAATATCTGTCACGGGAAGAAAGATCTGTTTATGATTATGAATATGACCAGATTGTTTCCTGTGGTGAGATCTGGTCAACCATGCTGATAGCAGAATATCTTAACAGGAGGGGTCTGAATGTAAAGTGGACCGATATCAGAAACAAGCTGGTGACAGATGACAGATACAGGGAGGCAAATATTTTATGGGGTGAGAGTTATCTGAGGATCAGGCCGGCATTTGATCTGCCGGGATATTCCTGTTACCTGACCCAGGGTTTCATAGGTGCCACCATTGCCGGCCAGACCACAACACTGGGCCGTGAAGGCTCAGATTATACTGCTGCTGTTCTGGCAACTATTCTGGATGCAGAAAGTGTGACTTTCTGGAAGGATGTTCCCGGACTCCTCAATGCGGATCCCAGGTGGCTGCCGGATGTTGAAAAACTTGAGGAGATATCCTACAGGGAAGCTGTTGAGATGACCTTCTCGGGTGCCAAAGTCATTCATCCCAAAACTATTAAACCACTGCATAACAGAAATATTCCACTTTATGTAAAGTCTTTCACTGATCCGCAGGGATCCGGAACGCTGGTAACGAAAGAGCCGGGACTGAAAATAACAATTCCGGTTTTTGTCCGTAAGGAGAATCAGGTTTTACTTTCACTCCTTCCAAAAGATTTTTCATTCGTGATGGGGGATAACCTCAGCAGGATGTTTCAGGCATTTATAAAGCACGGGATCAGGGTCAACCTCATTGATGCAAGTGCGGTCAGTATCAATGTTTGTATTGATGACGAAAGGGCCAAGATAAGTAATCTGCTGAATGACCTTAAGAATGAGTACTCGGCAGTTTATAATGACAATGTTGAAATACTTTCCGTGCGGCATTATACTGCGGAAGCCCTGGAAAAGGTTAGTTCAGGCCGTGAAATACTTCTGGAACAAAGGTCCAGGGGCATGGTAAGACTTGTTACAAGAAGACAGCCGGCCCCGGCGGTCAAATAACAATGGCCTGCATTTCCTGCATGGTTTAAGGGGATTGTTGTCTCAGCGGTCAAATGACAATGCCCTGCCCCGGTGATCATTATTTATCTCACCATAGTTATAAACCAGGTTTCCGTTGACGAAGGTCTTCACTACCTTTGACCTGAAAGCAAGGCCTTCGAAAGGTGACCAGCCGCATTTGTAAAGAATATTATTTTCTGATACCATCCATTCATGGTCCGGATCAATAAGTACCAGGTCGGCTTTATATCCTTCCCTGATAAATCCTCTTTTGCTTATATTGAACAGTACAGCCGGGTTATGACACATTTTTTCGACTATTTTTTCCAGGCTGAATATTTTCCTGTGCCACAGCTCGAGCATTGCAGTAAGTGAATGCTGAACCATGGGAGCACCTGAGGGGGATTCAAGGTAGACTCCGGATTTTTCTTCAAGGGTATGAGGTGCATGATCAGTGCCGATGACATCAATAACATCACTGTTGAGTGCCTCTGTCAGGGCTTTCCTGTCAAATATTGTCTTAATTGCAGGATTCCATCTGATTTTTGATCCCAGCTTTTCATAATCCGAATCATCAAACCAGAGATGATGCACAC
>LSQX01278183.1_pt1 | contig 14669 bp, 11 predicted proteins | sample 654561 | NCBI WGS metagenome assembly LSQX01 (sample SAMN04489861, study PRJNA283612) | anaerobic digester metagenome | isolation source: 4 biogas reactors fed with cattle manure at either 37C or 55C with and... | place: Denmark: Kongens Lyngby | collected 2014
GTTTGATAATGCCGTCATCCCACATCCGCGCACTGGCGTAATAGGGGTGACCCTCATGCTCATATTGCTCACGGATGGGCGCTTTGAATTGCTCTTCTTCTTCAGCAGACCACGTTTCACCTTTGTTTTCTATGCCATCACGTTTGACTGTGGCCAAGACACTCGCTGCCTGCTCACCACCCATCACGGAAATACGGGCATTGGGCCACATAAATAAGAAGCGGGGATTAAAAGCGCGACCACACATGCCGTAGTTACCGGCACCGAAGGAACCACCGATTAGTACAGTAAATTTAGGGACTTTGGCCGTCGATACGGCGGTCACCATTTTGGCGCCGTGACGGGCAATCCCTTCGTTTTCATATTTACGACCGACCATGAAACCGGTGATGTTTTGTAAGAAAACTAATGGAATCTTGCGTTGGCAGCAAAGCTCGATAAAGTGCGTGCCTTTTTGTGCAGACTCTGAAAATAAAATACCGTTGTTGGCAATAATACCCACTGGCATGCCTTCAATATGGGCAAAACCACAGATTAGGGTTGGACCGAAGCGGGCTTTGAACTCATCAAATTCAGAGCCATCGACAACACGCGCAATCACTTCACGTACGTCAAAGGGCTTACGGGTGTCAGCCGGGATAATACCGTTTAATTCCTCAACATCGTATAAAGGCGCACGTGGCTCAACAGTGACGAGAGGATTGTCTTTTTTACGATTTAAACGGGAAATAGACTGACGTACTAGTTGTAAGGCGTGGCTGTCATTTTGAGCCAGATGATCAACAACACCAGATAGGCGGGTATGAACATCACCACCACCTAAATCCTCAGCGGTTACCTCTTCACCGGTAGCGGCTTTGACTAATGGGGGTCCACCAAGGAAAATTGTGCCCTGGTTGTTAACAATGATGGACTCGTCCGACATGGCTGGAACATAGGCACCACCTGCCGTACATGAGCCCAGAACAGCAGCAATTTGGGGGATGCCCTTAGAGGACATCACGGCCTGATTGTAGAAAATGCGGCCGAAGTGATCGCGGTCGGGGAACACTTCATCTTGTTTTGGTAAGAAAGCACCACCTGAGTCAACTAAATAAACACATGGCAGGTTGTTTTGCTCGGCAATTTCCTGAGCACGGATGTGCTTTTTGACCGTCATTGGGTAGTAGGTACCGCCCTTGACCGTGGGGTCATTACAAACGATCATGCACTCGATGCCATTAATGCGACCGATACCAGTGATTAGGCCGGCAGCGGGGGCGTCATTGTTATACATATTGAGTGCTGCTAGAGGGGATAGCTCTAAAAAAGGGCTGCCCGGATCAAGGAGCTTTTCGACGCGATCACGTGGCAATAGCTTACCGCGCGCCACATGTCGTTGTCGGGAGCTTTCGCTACCGCCTTTGATGTTAATCGCCAGTTTTTCGTTTAGATCATCGATTTGTTGTTGCATCGCGTCGGCATTTTCTTGGAATGCTTGGCTGCGTGCGTTTATTTGACTCTTAATAATAGGCATGTATCTCCTCCAAAACTTAAATGCGCCTATTTGAAAAGGGCTGCTCATGATTGATGTAACGAGCAGCCCTTTTTAATAGTTTACAGTCAGTTAATGCAGACCTTAGTCTACTAACTCAACTGCTAGGGCAACGGCCTCACCGCCTCCAATACATAGGCTGGCCACACCCTTTTTACCGCCAGTTTTACGTAAAGCAGCGATAAGGGTTACTAAAATACGTGTACCTGAAGCACCAATTGGGTGACCTAAAGCAGTCGCACCACCGTGAATATTCACTTTGGCGTGATCAAGGTCTAGATCCTTCATGGCACCCATGGTAACGCAGGCAAAGGCTTCGTTAATCTCGTATAAATCCACATCGTCTTTAGTCCAACCGGCTTTTTCCAGACACTTTTTCATGGCGGTAACAGGCGCGGTAGTGAACCACTCTGGCTCATGAGAAAAATCAGTGTGTGCAACGATACGGGCTAAAGGCTTTGCACCCAGCTTTTCAGCGGTTGAATTACGCATCATGACCACAGCAGCGGCACCGTCAGAAATTGATGATGCGTTAGCGGCGGTGATAGTACCGTCCTTTTTAAAGGCAGGACGTAGTGATGGGATACGATCCGGTCTGCCTTTACCAGGCTGCTCGTCCGTATCAACAACGACATCGCCACGACGAGAACTGATGGTGACAGGCGTGATTTCCCACTCAAAACTCCCATCTTCGATGGCTTTGTTAGCACGATTTAGAGACTCGATAGCATAGTCATCCTGGTTTTCACGAGTAAAGTCATACTTCTCAACCATTTGCTCAGCAAATACACCCATCGGCTGACCACGATCGTAAGCGTCCTCAAGACCGTCTAAGGCCATATGGTCGTAAACTGTAGAGTGGCCATAGCGATAGCCCTCACGACCCTTGAGTAAGAGGTAAGGGGCATTAGACATGCTTTCTTGGCCACCAGCAACAATCACATCAGCGCTTTCAGCTTTCAAGATATCAGTGGCGAGCATCACGGATTTCAAACCGGAGCCACATACTTTATGTACGGTAGTGGCTGAGGTGGATTTGTCTAGACCTGCACCAAGGGTTGCTTGACGAGCAGGCGCTTGACCTTGGCCAGCTTGAAGTACGTTACCCATGATGACCTGATCAACTGACTTAGGGTCAATGCCAGCGCGCTCTACTGCTGCTTTAATCGCGGTCGCACCTAATTGATAGGCTGGTACGGCAGAAAGAGCGCCCATCATACCGCCAATGGGGGTACGGGCAACAGAAACAATAACGACAGAATCAGACATATAAAACTCCTCGAAGAGTTAGCATTAATTAAAAAAATTAAGCAGTTTCATTAAATAATTCGCGACCAATCAACATGCGACGAATTTCGCTAGTACCCGCTCCGATCTCGTAAAGCTTGGCATCACGCCATAAACGACCGGCCGGATACTCATTAATATAACCATTTCCGCCGAGGATTTGTATTCCATCGCCCGCCATCTTGGTAGCAAGTTCGGCAACATAGAGAATTAAGGCCGCGCAATCCTTGCGCACATGACGTACATGACCCTCACCGAGGCTGTCTAATTGTTTGCCGACGGCATAGGCATAGGCACGACTCGCCTGAAGCCCAGCATACATATCGGCAACCTTGCCTTGAATGAGTTGGAACTCACCAATGGCCTGACCAAACTGCTTACGATCGTGAATATAAGGCACCACCATATCCATAACGGCCTGCATAATGCCTAGTGGGCCACCAGATAAAACAGCGCGTTCATAGTCCAAACCACTCATTAGGACCTTAACGCCACCATTGAGCTGGCCCAAGATATTTTCCTCTGGTACTTCACAGTCCTGGAATACCAGCTCACCGGTATGCGAGCCGCGCATGCCGAGTTTATCTAGTTTTTGAGCAATGGAAAAACCGGGAAAGTCTTTTTCAATAATAAAGGCGGTGATGCCCTTGGCACCCGCTTCAGGCTCGGTTTTGGCATAGACAACTAGGGTGTCGGCATCTGGACCGTTGGTAATCCACATCTTGTTGCCATTTAAAATATAGCGATCGCCTTGTTTGTCGGCACGTAGCTTCATGCTGACAACGTCGGAACCAGCACCGGGCTCACTCATGGCAAGCGCACCGATATGCTCACCGCTGATAAGCTTAGGTAAGTACTTGGCCTTTTGTGCTTCATTTCCATTACGGAAAAGCTGGTTAACACATAGGTTAGAGTGAGCACCATAGGATAGGGCAACCGATGCTGATGCGCGCGAGAGTTCCTCCATCGCGACCATATGGGCTAAATATCCCATATTAGTTCCACCATATTCCTCGCTAACGGTCAGCCCCAAGAGACCTAAATCACCGAACTTTTCCCATAAATCCATGGGGAACTGATCGCTTTGATCCACTTCTTGAGCGCGTGGTGCAATTTCAGCCTGAGCGAAATCACGCACTGCATCGCGCAGCATGTCTAAGTCTTCACCTAAATCAAAATTAATGCCTGGAATATTCATGGTTGTCTCCTTTGGGCTATCAAGCTATTTCTGTTGTTGAGCTAATAAGTCATGACATACTTGCTCTTGACGACGAATCTCCTCAAGTACTTCCTGGATATCTTTTTGTTGCTGAGTAAGTAGTTCTTTTTGTTTTTGTAAATGAGATAAATAAGACTGTAACTGATCCGGATGACTACCCGGTCCATCGTACATGTCAATCAGGTTACGAATTTCTGCTAGCGTAAAACCTAAACGCTTGCCACGTAGAGCGAGCTTTAAGCGCGTACGATCACGCTGCTTGTAAATGCGCTTTTGACCGTCTCTAATTGGGGAAATAATACCTTGGTCTTCGTAATAGCGAAGCGTACGAGGAGTGACCTGATAGATCTCCGCCAGTTCCGAAATAGACCAACTTTTTTGTGTCATATCTAATCAACTCAATAAATAATGGTGTTGAAGAATGGCAAAACATATAATTAACGTTTACGTAAACGTAATTATGATTTAAAATTTATACGATGTCAATGATTAAACATCTGATTGTTGATGTTTTGTTTTAACGGCTGCATTAAAAGGTCATAATAAGACGTGTTGTAGCGCCCTTAAGCGAAAAAAATCATCAAAGAGGAGATTGAGAGCAGATGAACGAAAATGAAAAGAAATTAAGCTACCCATTTGGAGAGGCCTTGCCAGAAGTGGGTCATGCCATTGAGGTCGCACCAGGCTTGAAGTGGATCCGTTTACCTTTGCCTTTTGCCCTGGACCATGTGAATTGTTGGCTAATTGCTGATGAGTTTGAGGGACAAAAAGGCTGGGCAATCGTGGACTGTGGCATTAATAAGCCAGTTGTACGTGAGGTCTGGGAGCAGGTATTTGAAAATGAGCTAGATGGTCTTCCCATTCTACGAGTGATTGTGACGCATATGCATCCGGATCATGTGGGGCTGGCAGGTTGGCACTGTCAACGCTGGGACGTACCCTTGTGGATGAGCATGACAGATTATTTTGTGGCGCGATCCTGGACCATGGATACGGCGGGTGCTGGTACGGGTGGACAGGGGGCGGTGGAGCATTTTGCCCGTCATGGTTTGCTAGATGAGGAGTCACAACAGCAAATTTTAGAGCGGGCGAATTACTATCCTAGTCTGGTGCATCCATTGCCTGCTAGCTTTAATCGCCTGATTGATAATCGAGTGCTTTCTATAGGTGGTCATGATTGGTATCTAATCAGTGGCTATGGCCATGCGCCAGAGCATATAAGCCTGCATTGTCCACAGTTAAAGATACTGATTTCAGGTGATATGCTGCTACCGCGTATTTCGACCAATGTTAGTGTGTTTGACTATGAGCCGGATGCTAATCCCTTGCCCTTGTATCTGAACTCGGTCATCAAGTTCCTAGAAATCTCTGATGATACTCTGGTGTTACCATCGCATGGCCGACCTTTTAAGGGCATTAAGGAGCGAGTGAGTCAGCAGTTAGCGCACCATGAAGACCGTTTGCAAGAAGTACTGGACCTTTGTGCTGAACCGACTTGTACGGCTGAGGTAGTGCCAAAAATGTTTAAACGCCAACTTGATTTGCACCAACTGACCTTTGCTATGGGTGAGGCCTTGGCGCATTTACAAGCCTTGTATTTTGAAGGCAAGCTTAGTCGTCAACTGGATAGCTCAGGCGTTTTGCGTTATCAGAAGCTTGATTAGTAGATAGGCTGCCAAGATAAATAAAATGCTCGCGCTGACACGATTAAAGATAATCTGCGCGCGAGCTGATTTTTTGAGATTGGCCCCTAGCGTGTCAGCAAAGACGCTAATACTACCAAAGACCAGCATGGTGGATAAAATCATCAACACGGCTAATTGTGCGTATTGCAGAGTAATATTGCCTCTTTCTACCTGAATAAATGGCTGGGTAAAGGACAAGAAAAATAGTATCACCTTGGGATTGCCTAGATTCATGATAACGCCGCGGATATAGGCCTGTGAGGGCTTTAACATGTCCGCGCTTTGCTGTGTTTGAGTCACCGGCCCCGCATTAAATAGCAAATAAGCTAAATACAATAAATAGCACATACCAAAAATATTGATCAGAAGATATAGCCAATGATAGCGGTAGAGTAGCTCTGTGGCCCCCACCGCCACAATGCCGGTATGCACCACTAAGCCTGAGCATAAACCTAAAATCAGCATAAAACCAATGCGCCACCCCTGACGCAAAGATTGAGCCATCACGTAGAGATTATCTGGGCCGGGTAAAAGAGCTAAAAGTGAAGCAGCAAAAAAGAATGACAGGGCTGAAGCAAAGGTCATAATGGATAGTGCGGTTGGTTAAAGTTTTTGCAAAGGTATAGAATGAGTAGGTCTCTGCGATTCAATTTTTGAGTCAGTGTACTTGTAGTAATTGCTGAGTATAAAGCTTTTAGAATTTTTGGAGTGAAATTCCCATGAAAAAACCAAGTAGTTTAGTCACCCGTTTGCAACACTTGGGCACCATGCCTTGCGATGCGGATAATCCGGTTGCTGCAGTAGCAACACCTTCAGTAAGAACCAGTACAGTCCGTTTTCATAGTTTGGAGCAACTTGAGCGTACCGAATCTTTGCGTGGAACGGGTGAGCGTGCGATGAGCTATGGCCGTATGGGTCTGGATACGCATGCTGACTTAGAAGAGATCTTTGCTGTGCTAGAAAATGGCGAGCGCTGCTTTTTAGCGTCTTCTGGTGTTGCAGCGATTAGCATGGTCTTATTGTCTTTGCTGAGTCAGGGTGATCATATGGTCAGCACGGATAATGTCTATGGTCCGGTGCGTTCCATGGATAGTACGGTTTTACAGCGTATGGGAATTACGACGAGCTACGTGAGTGGTCATGATTATGAGGCCATAGAAGCGGCGATTACACCTGCCACCAAAATTTTATACGCTGAATCGCCTGGTTCTCTGTTGATGGAAATGCTTGATTTTCGTGCTTTGGCTGAGATTGCTAAAAAGCATGGGTTAATCTTTGTCGTTGATAATACCTGGGGCAGTGGCTTGATTTATACGCCACTGGATTTGGGGGCGGATGTGTCCATCATTGCTGGTACGAAGTATGTTGGTGGTCACTCGGATTTGATGTTAGGTGCGGTAGTTGTCAAGGGTGAAGAGCTTATTAAGCGCATCGATAAAAATCAATATGCTTTGGGTTACTCTATTAGTGCAGATGATGCGTGGTTAGCCATTCGTGGTGTACGTACGATGCCGATTCGTATGCAACAACATGCAGACAGTGCCCTCAAAGTATGTGATTTTCTCGCCAGTCTAGAAGCAACGCAGGCGATTTATCATCCGGCCTATCAGGGTGATCGTTATCATGCATTGTGGCAACGTGATTGTAAAGGCTCTAATGGTTTGTTGTCGGTGGAATTTAAGGGTAGCCGTGAGCAAACACGAGCTTTTGTTGATGCGCTAGAGATTTTTTATATTGGTTATTCTTGGGGTGGTTTTGAGAGCCTAGTCCAATGGGTTCGTCCTGAAGGTCTTGGGAATCACTCTTATACTTCAGAAGGGATTCGTGAGGGGCAGCATCAGTTGATACGCTTACATATTGGTCTAGAGGATGTGGATGACTTAATTGCAGACTTGCAACAGGCCTATGAGAGGGCCTTTGGCGGCTAGTTAATTATGATTAAAAAAGGCACTACTTGTTGAGATTAAGTAGTGCCTTCTAGGGGAAAGTGGCTAATGACTTACTTTTCAGCTAGGATCTGATCAAGTAGTTGCTGAGCTTGCTGAATGCTGCCCTCGTAGGTGCCTGTCATTGATGGAGAGGTTAGGTAACGACCACCAACGGCAATTGAAGGTGTGCCTTCAACGCGGTAATCATTTGTTAGCTGACGAGCATTTCTAGCTTTGGAGTTAACCCCAAAAGAACTCATGGCAGCGGTAATTTGCTCTTTATCCACGCCTTGCTCAACCGCCCAATCAATTAAGGCATCTTCATTAAATAGACGTTGACGCTCTTTATGAATGGCATCAAATAATTTTGAATGTAAATCCATGCGATCTAAGGCCTGGATTGCGTAATAGAACTTTTGCGTAGGTTGCATAGACGCATTAAAAGCTACTGGTACGTGGAGTAACTCAACATCCTCGCCCAAGGTCTTTTCCCACTCAGTAATTAAAGGGTCAATCGCTGCACAATGTCCGCAGGTGTAGGAGAAAAACTCAAGTACCTCTACTTTGTCAGCAGTACTGGAAGGAAATGGTTGCTGATAAGTTGTGTAGGTTTGGCCTTGTTGAGCTAGTGCTGCAGGAGCAACAAAAGCTGCGCTTAATAGGGCAGTAGCTAAAAACTTATTACTTAATTTCTTCATTATTTATTAAATCCTTACTAAGGGGCAAGTCGTGTTGTTCTAACAATCTTACAGACTCTTGCCCATGCGATTAGTTCCATTTGATTTGTCTGCGACTAGACTTTTTACTGTATGGGGCTTAATTTAAGCTTGGAATCGCCCATGCTCTTTTGGGCTTTGTTGAGTTCTGCACTTGTGGTGTAGGGGCCAGTACGAACACGATAAACGGTCTGATTGTTCACCAGAGATTTGTGTACTGTGGCCGTACTATGTCCAAGTAAAAGCAACTGAGCACGCATGGCATCGGCTTCTGTTTCTGCTTTATACGGACCTGCTTGTAGGTAAAAAGGCTTTTGCAAACTAGGAACTGAGCTGAGAGTTAACTTTTTCTCTACAGGGGCTTTTGCCGTATTGCTTGTATTTTTTACTTTAGTGTCAACAGAGGCCGCTGGCATGGTTTTTAGTAGCGCACCCACATGATCGGGATTGTCTTGCTTCGATGTGCTTTGTGGGCGAGGTTGGTTTTGAGCTGCTTTTTCATTTTGTGCAATCAGATTACCAATGGCATCTTCTGTGATTTTTGGCGTAGGCTGTTTAGCCGGAGCGGTTGTCGTACTTGGCGTTTGCTGAGTGACGCGAGGTTCGGTAGCTTTAGGCGGTGTTGTGCTTGGTTTTGGCGCTTCTTGTGGGGGCGGTGGTGTGGCGGCTGTTGTCGGCGCCTGTGTAGTGGGCGTTTGAGTGCCAATTTGTGCTGTAGACTCCGCAATGCTTCGTTGTGGCTCTACAGGGCGTGTTTCGACTACCTTCGGTGGAGCAACAGGTGTTGAGCTGCTGTCATCACTAGGTCTTGGGGGTAAGGGGTTAAGTAGGTGCGGCTGATTTGGTGTATGTACATACTGTGAGCCGCTATCCTTTGCCAAGTTGGCATCTTGACGGATCAAGATTGTATAAAAAAGAATGGCAATAGCTAGCCCCGCAATGATACCCATTGCTACAAAAGAGGCGCTACTGCGTCCAGATTTAGCGGGTGTGCGACTACGTGAAGTGGTCGTTTTTCTAGCGGTACGTTTGCGGGGTGCTGCCATAATTTTAAATAACTTGAGATTAATTACATTTGCTCGGGTGCACTAACACCCAATAAGTCTAGACCATTAGCAATGACCTGACGGGTTGCATTAGCAAGGCTTAAGCGAGCAAGTTTCAATGCCTGATCGTCTACCATGATGCGTTCGGCATTGTACCAAGAGTGGAAATCTGCTGCGCAATCAATAAGCCAGAATACCACGTGGTGTGGTGACAGCTCGCGAGCAGCCATTTCAACTAAGTTAGGTAACTCGGATAAACGCTTTAATAGGGTTAACTCACTAGGGGCAGTCAGGAGGCTAGTATCTGCCTGAGCCAAACGTGGTGTGAGATCTGCACTGTCACGTAATAACTTGCAAATGCGTGCATGAGCGTATTGTACGTAGAAAACAGGGTTTTCTTCGTTTTTGGAAAGCGCTAAATCAATATCAAAGGTGAATTCGGTATCAGCGCGTCGCTGAATTAAGAAAAAGCGCACTGCATCCTGACCAACCCAGTCAATTAAGTCACGCATGGTGACGTAGCTACCGGCACGTTTGGAGATTTTAACTTCCTCGCCCCCACGTACAACACGAACCATCTTATGCAAAATGTAGTCTGGGTAGTCTTTAGGAATACCGATTTCTAGTCCCTGTAAACCTGCGCGTACACGTGCTACGGTGCCGTGGTGGTCACTACCCTGAACGTTAATGGCTTGCTTATAGCCACGCTCCCACTTGCTGCGGTGATATGCTACATCTGGCAGAAAGTAGGTGTAAGAACCATCGGACTTGCGCATGACGCGGTCTTTATCGTCACCAGTGCCTAACTCGGTGGTTCTGAGCCATAGTGCGCCGTCTTTTTCATAGACATGACCATTGTCAGTCAAGACCTTAACCGCTTCCTCAACTTTACCTTCGGTATAAAGTGAGCTTTCTAGATAGTATTCGTCAAAGCGTAAGTTAAAGGCTTGTAAATCAAGGTCTTGCTCACGACGTAGGTAAGCAACTGCAAAGCGACGGATATCTTCTAGACTATCTACATCACCACTCGCACTTACTTCTTGGCCATCGGCTGTGGTGGTTTTTTTAGCCACAAAGTCATTGGCAATATCAAGGATGTACTCTCCGCGATAACCATCAGCTGGGTAGTTTTCAGCATCTGGGTCAATACCGCGAGCACGGGCTTGAACGCTAAGAGCCAAGGCATTAATTTGATTACCGGCGTCGTTATAGTAAAACTCTCGATGTACTTCGGCTCCATTGGCGGTAAATAAACGACAAATACAATCGCCTAAGGCGGCCTGACGAGCATGACCTACGTGTAGTGGGCCAGTCGGGTTGGCTGAGACGAATTCGACCATGACCTTTTGGCCGGCACGGCTGCGGGATTGACCGTATTGCTCTTTTTCTGATTCAATTTTATTCAGCACAGCCCATAATGTTTCTGGTTTCAGTCTGAAGTTGATAAAACCAGGACCAGCAATTTCAGCAGTGGCAAGAAGCTTTTGAGCTTCAGGGTGATTTAGCAGGGCATCGCAAACTTCCTGAGCTAATTCTCGAGGATTGCGTTTTGCAGGCTTAGCTAATTGCATGGCAATATTGGTAGCAATATCACCATGTGAGGCTTGTTTTGGACGCTCAAGTCTAATTTGTGCCTGATTTTCAGGAACAATATTATTAATAATTTCTTGGATTAATTGTGTTAGTTTTTCTTGGAGCTCGGGGAGCATAAATTTCTCTACTTATATCGCCATCTCTAATCAGATGGCGACTTAAACAATAAATAGTGGTTAAAAAATAATCTTATAAAAATCAATGTGTAATGATAGCACGAAGGGCTACTATTGCTGTTGTTGGGATATTACCTGAAGGGAAGAATTCCATTTAGTAGAAGTAGATAAAAAGTTTAGATACTCTTGTCCTCTGACGAGACCATGGGGGTAGCCCTCACCATAGCTATCATGATATGACCAACCTAGACCAGAAGTTTTAAAATCAACAAAAGCAACATGCTCTTTACGTAATGAAGCACCTAGTTCTTTGTGGCGTGATTGTAAACCTTGATTTTCCCCAGTTGCAGAATAGATTCTTCTATCAAAACCTAACCAACGACTACTCGTATTAACAGTCTCATCTTGACTGTTTAGGTGTAAGAGCGGGTTTTGTAGGGTGTGGAGTTGCCATTGACTCAAAGAGTCTAGTGGCTTTAGATCCATTTCTACTTCTAAGGCCATATCATACATCCAATTTAGAGGAATATTGCCCAAGTCTCCATAGCTGCCACGCATAGGGTTACTGCTAGCAGTTAAATCTTTGGGGAAAATGCTACCACCGATATCGGAGTGATTGCCTAAAAAGCCTTGTTCGTAAACATTAGTCGTCCTCTTATCTTTAAAGCGAGTAAGCGGCATAATTTTACGATGTTCATTAAGAGCGATGGCATGAGCAAATGTAGACCACGCCGGTGAGGCGGTGTAATCAAAGTGTTGATTATCCTTTCCTAGGGCGCCCAGTTGATGTACTGTGTCAAAGAGACCAACAAAGCGTAGATTGACGCAGGCTTTGATTTGTTGCTGGCCAGGAGGTAACCACTTAGCGGTGTATTCAAAATAGCCAAAATTAGTGTATTCATATATTTTATTAGCGAAAATACTGGCTAAGGCAGCACCTCTGGAGAAACCGGATAAATCAATATTATGTGTGTTTTCTACTAAAGGGCCGTAGGTTGTGATTTTGCTTAGTTCTTCAATTAATTGCATCCATTGCATGTTGAGCATATAGGGTGCCATGTTAGCAAAGAGTTTGTCTTCATTTACTGCAGGTATAAATTCTGGCATTTGCCATTCGAGCAGTGAGCGAGCGTACATGCGCTGAATCATCGAAGACTCAGAAACTTTATGAACCGTTTCCATTTCTTTGTGGTAGTTTTGAAAGAAATTATAAACTTTATTTTGTGCTTCTTTGGTCCCGATGCCTTCTATGTAGTGCATAGGACCTTCATTGTAGAGTTGACCTAGCTTGTAGGCATTGGTTTGTGAGCTGGGTGTGTTGGTTGTACCATCAAAGACAAACATTAATAAACCGAGCGGATCGACAAATTGGCGAGGGTTTTGATTAGCATAGCCAAAGACATCATTACTGCTAACAGGGCCTAGTGGGTCGGGTTCAAGGTAATGACCTACTTCGGGATCGTAATTACGATATAGGTTTTGATGCAGGCCGCTTTCTGCATCATAGTATTGACCCGGTAAACGTAGATTAAACTCGATGTGTTCGATGATGGGGTGGCTTTGACCAAAGGTGTCATTATCTGCTAACCATACAGCCTCTTGAGATTCATTAGTTACTAAAAAAGGCTGCCCACTGCCATCACTATGAACAAAGTAGAGCTTGCCATTAATATCTTCTGAATAGTCGATGAGGCCGACTGGTAGAATCCCATCATAAATATAACGACGAGTGATATGTGCTTTTTCGCGTATGGTATTGCCGTAATTTCCATCAGTTTTGGGTGTTGGTATAAAGGCTTCTGCCACTAGCTGTTGATTCAAGTAGTAATATTGAGTTTCGCCTTCGAGGGTGATTTTTCGAATGCGTTGGTTTAACCCGTTATAGGCATAGTTAGCAAGGATTACTCCATCTTTTTTAACTTCAGTTAAAAAGTTTCTTTCATCGTAGACAAGGTCGAGCTGATCCATTTGTTGTATAAAGCCAGACTCATCGCGTTTTATATTTTTAATGATTAAGTCTTTTTGTTGTTCGAGCTCGCTATTTTTAATGGTGCTACTCTTATGTTGACGGGCAAAAGACGCCCCGCCTAATTGCCAAGCATATAAATCGGTTTCATTACTGCTACCTGTCTTATAGCCTTTATTGGTATCGACACGAATGATTTGACCATAGGGGTTAAACTCATATTCTCTATATTTATTAATACTCAGTTCTGTGGATAGATGATGTTCTGCTGCTAGTAGGCCATTAGGATGGTAGTAACGAAGTTCTTGCCAAAGTAGTGACTGATTATCTTCTTTAATCAGTTCAAGCTTGCTACTGTTTTTAAAAAAAGAGGAGTTTTTTCTTATACGTAATAACAAGTTATTACCGTACTTGCGTTCATTATCATCAAGGTGCTGATAAACAATTTTCCATTTGTCGTTTTTAGCCGCATTTGCCGGTTTCCAATAAATAGTTTTTAAATTGCTGTACTTATCATATTGATAGTAGATGGTGCCATGCTCTGGTAGTTTATGTTCTACTAGGTCATGATCATAATAAGGTGTAAATAAATCCTCTAAACTAGACTCAATACGATTCGACCAAAGACGGCGAGTTCTATGCTCTAAAGTTTGACCATACCGTTTGATACCAATATTTTTTTTATCATTTTCACCATTAAGAATAAATTTTGTAGAATTAAATTTTTTTACGAAGCTTCTAGGAGGGAATAGTTTATGGCTTCCAGGCATGCGGCTGTATTCGATTAGCTTTGCGTTATGATCGCCATCATTCATAACAAACATCCTCGTCTTATTCGCATAATTCTTATACCTCGGATACAAGGTGTCATCGTCTAGCTCATAAAAAGTCTTACCGGTATGCAGGCTACTCCATGCGTAGGGTTTGCCGTCGTCATCGTAGTAGATACGTAAACCGGGCCAACCACGATGGGGAACACCGATACTTTCGATACGATTATTGTGCGCACGTCGTCTGATACTCAGTCCGTTAAAAGCGATGAGTTGACCCGCGTCATCGTATTTAGCCTCAGTGCCCGGTGCAGGGCAGTTGAAGCACGGAGCACCTTCTGCTTTGGTTAGTAAATATTTGCTGCCTAACATGGTGGTGTGGAAGCGACTGCTGGTTGTTTGATTGGCAATCGTTTGAGTGACTTCGGTTAGTCCTGTATCACCATTATGTTGAGGGACCTTTATATAATTGAACTGCATGGACAAGGGCATGGGTAAATGCTCATGACGATGAAAATTTACCTCTGTTCCGCGACCCCACGTGTCGTAGTACCAAGAAACATCCCGATAAGGCTCTGCATCGGCGGCTGAGTAATGCTTAGCCCTAGTTATCAGATAGGATGAAGTACCATCTGTCTCTTTTGCTGCATCATATCCATAAGTGATTTTGGAACCATCAAGGTGCTTGGCTGCCAGTAATCGCGGCTTTTTTTCACCGTAAGGCAGCTCATGGTCAAACTCTAAACTGCCACCAGCAACATCTATTTGGCTAAGACGTGCCCCTTCACCCAGAATAGCATAATGAAACT
>LSQX01195699.1_pt1 | contig 14668 bp, 9 predicted proteins | sample 654561 | NCBI WGS metagenome assembly LSQX01 (sample SAMN04489861, study PRJNA283612) | anaerobic digester metagenome | isolation source: 4 biogas reactors fed with cattle manure at either 37C or 55C with and... | place: Denmark: Kongens Lyngby | collected 2014
GCAATGACAAATAGAAAAGCAAATAATGTGGGATTAATATTAGAATATGTAAAGAAATGTTTTCAACATGTCTTGCAATGATAAAAGATGGGAAAACTATTTCATGACTTGTATCAAAAAATTATATTAAATTCACAGGCATAATCCACACCTTATCAGACATAGGCAATCGCTTCTTTGCCAGGCAGACTACAGCCCCAGTTCCCACATTTTTACCAGGAATATTTTCCAGATATTTAAAAGCACTTATCATTGATTTTTTTGGGTCACTCGTTGCTTTTATCTCAACAGGATAAAGTGTACTACCATCTTCAATAATCAGGTCAATTTCGTTCTTATCTTTATCGCGATAATAATACAAAGGCGGTTTTACAATACCGTCATTATAATAACTTTTCAGTATTTCAGAGAATACGAAGCTCTCAAATATATTGCCCCACATCGCACCATTTATAAGCTGTGTGGGTGTGTTCCAGCCAAGAAGCCAGCAAGCAAGTCCGGTATCAAGGAAATATAATTTGGGTGATTTTATCAATCTTTTATTAAAATTATTATGATAAGGTTCCAATAGATAGGCAAGACCACTGGATTCCAGTGCAGAAAGCCATGATTTTACTGTTTTAACATCCTTACCACAAATCTCCGCTATGGTGGTATGGTTTAACATATTCCCGCTAAGGGAAGCCGTAGCTTTTACAAATTTAATAAAAGCAGACTCATCCCTGATATTAAGTACATCTCTGATGTCTTTCTCAATATAGGTCTGAAAATAAGAGCTATAATAATCGTTCCAATCTTTAAGATCACTTTCAAATTCATAAAGCTCCGGAAAAAATCCCTTATGTATTTGTTCAATTATTTTTTCGTAGTCAAGTTCCAGTTGTTCTATTTCCAATTTTTCCATGTGCTCTGCTGTTGGCTTGAAAGGTTCGCGGTATTTAGCAAAGCTTAGCTCCCTTCTGGAGATGCCAAGCATTTTGATGATACCGGCTCTTCCGGCCAGACTTTCACTGACATTTCTCATTAATTTTAAACTCTGAGAGCCGGTAAGGTAGAATTGACCTTTTAATTTATCTTCGTCAACAATATCTTTGATATAATCGAAAAGTTTGGCACCTTTTTGAATTTCATCTACTATTACAGGTGGCTTGTTAACTTCAAAAAAAAGCGAGGGATTTTCCTCTGCACTCTGGCGAACCAGGGGGCTGTTCAGGGTAATATAATTTATAGTGCTATACACTTTTTTGAGCATAGTTGATTTACCCACCTGACGGGCACCGGTCAATACTATTACCGGTTTTCTTTTTGCAATTCGTTGTACAACGGGCTCGATATGTCTGGGGTAGTACATATTGTATAATAGGCTCCTTTTCGACTATTTTAGATATTAATTCCATTATAGTCGAACAATTAATACTTGTCAATTATTAACAAAATCAGAGGGGGGGGTAGTTGAGTACAGGGGATGGTTCTCCGTACCAACAACGTGTGTTAAAGGGTATCCTTTGACATGATTAAAAGCCGTATCTGGTTTACTTTACTGGTTACAAATAAACAAAGAGGCAGGGAGATATTTTTAAAATATCCCTGCTTTATTATTTCCAAATCCCTGATTTCCTTATATATGATTTATATAGAAAATGCAAAGATAAAGAGTGTGGGCGATAGAGTATGAGATTGCCGCGTCGCTTCGCTCCTCGCAATGACGGAGGAGGTGGGTGGTAGTGCATGTGATTGCCACACCTGCCTTTGGCAGGTTCGCAATGACAAGAAATGAAAGGTTATTCTAGTGACGGAATACTGCCACATTTCTTTGGATGATTGCAAAGGGTTACCCTTTTCTGTCACTGCGAGGCACAAAGTAACGAAGCAGTCTCATTCAATTATGCTTGAAGTATTAATAGGTAATTTACAAATACTGAATATGCTTCTTCAGTGTGGGTTATAGAGTATGAGATTGCCGCAGTTGCTTCACTCCTTCGCAATGACGGGGGAATGCGGGTGATAAAGTATGTGATTGCCGCACACTGCTGGCGCAGTGTTCGCAATGACAAATTCGTTGTTGTTATGTGCGATGCGTAAAATCAGTCGTTGATTGTTTGTAATTACTCTTAAATACAGAAGATGTGGGTATAAGCGAATGTGATTGCCACGTCGCTTCGCTCCTCGCAATGACAAAAAGAGGAAAACTGCTCGTAATGACAAATACAAAAATAAAGAATAAGGGGCCAATGGTAGGGTTTTTAAAGATATGCTTGAAGCATGCTTTGCAATGACGGGGGAAGGATGGATAATAAATTGTGGATGAGGATATAGAATTAATTGTCAATTTGAAAAAAGATTAAATATTATCAATTTTAGTGGGGTAAATGGTATGGGGGATGTTCTTGAAAGAGTATAATTACTTTGTGCCGCAAAATAAATTATATGCTAAAATAAACTGTAAGAGTTCAGGAGAATTAAATATTTGATTAGGGAGAGGAAAAATGATGAGTAAAAAGATGTTAACCTTTTATTGTATCGATACCTGAAGCACCTGCCGTAAGGCGAAAGCGTGGCTTTCGCAACATGATATTGAATTTGAATATCGAAATCTAATTAAGAACCCTCTTTCTGAAAAGGAAATCAAAAATCTTGCCAGTATTACTGGGTTGGAACTTGCCGACTTGATCAATAAAAAGAGCCAGGTATTCAAGAAGATGGCTGTAGATTTAACTGAGCTTGGTGAAAGCGATATTATCCGGCTGATGGAAGACAATCCTCGTATCATTATCAGGCCCCTCCTCAGCGACGGGCAGCAGGTGCTGCAAAAGTTTAATGAACAGGATTACACTAATTTTACCAACCAGAAAGATGTATAAGGACAGATATTTAATTATTCAAATAATCTAAAGTGATTACGTTACATACAAAAAAGGTGGGAGGGTAGTACAGGATGTTATTTGTAGGCCATGACGAAGTTTTAGAACTAATGAGTATGCATGAATGTATTGATGTTATGGAAGATGCATTAATAAAGCTGTCCAACGGGGAAGTTAACCAATATCTAAGGACTGCCATAAATTTGCCCGATGGGAACATTTTGGGTTTTATGCCCTGTTATTCTGGCAAAAGTGGCTATTTTGGTACAAAAGTGATTACCGTTTATAAAACAAATATAGGTAGCGGGTATCCATCCCATCAGGGTATGATTCTGCTTTTTGATGCAAAATATGGTTATGCAAAGGCTTTTATAGAGGCATCAGCAATAACTAAGATACGAACTGCAGCTGTGAGTGCAGTGGCAACAAAACTGCTTTCCTTGGAAGAATCTACCACCCTTGCAATTTTAGGGGCAGGAGAACAGGCAAGAGCGCATCTGGAAGCAATGTTGTTGGTGAGAGGTTTTAAAGAGGTGAGGGTATGGGATATAAATAAGGAATACTCTCATTTATTTGTTCAAGAGATGAGAAAACAATATGATGTGGATATCATTGAGGCTGAAACTGTTGAAGAGGCTGTAAGTAATGCTGATGTGATTTGTACTGTTACAGCATCTCAAATACCCATATTGGAGGGAAGATGGGTCAAGCCGGGTGTCCATATAAATGCGGTTGGGGCATGCTCCCCGGATGCCAGAGAATTGGATTCAGAAATTGTATTAAAATCAAAATTGTATGTTGATTTTGTAGAATCGACAATAAACGAGGCAGGAGATTTTTTAATACCGAAACAAGAAGGTTTGATAGATGATAATCACATATTGGGAGAGATTGGCGATATATTGACTGATAAGATAATTGGGAGAAGTAGTAGTACTGATATTACTATTTTTAAAGCATTAGGATTAGCCATAGAGGATATTGCAGCAGCATCCTATGTATACGAAAAGGCGATAAACAAAAATCAAGGTAAAGTTATTTAACTCCATTTGAAAAAATGGAAAAAAGTTACTCGATTGCTCAGACCGGGTTAATAGAACATCTTCTGTACTACAACCATAACCACATTCTTACTATAAAACTATAGAACGGTCCCATCGTATGATTTTTTGCTTCTTGCCAGGCATATGAATAGAAATAGAATAGGTAATAATTATATAATATAACTGTAATATTAATTTTTAATTAACAAAATTATTGGTTATGGGTTGACATTTCCTAAAAAACCATTAATATATATAGAAATATAAGAAAACAGAAACTTAATTATTTAGGAGTATACCTAGGGTTCCGTCTAGTTTTATGAATTAGAGTCTGGACCAAGTGGTATAAAATACTATACTTTAGTATTACACCGTGGGTAAAAAAGACCCCAGCGGATAGGTCCTTTAGCTAAACCAAACTAAAAGATTTGTCTGCTGGGTTTTTTATTATACAAAACAAGAGAGAGGTGATATTTTTTTGAGATGGTTAGTAAATCTACCATGAGCAAAGATTTACTTATTATAATAAAATTTTATTAAAAGAAAGAAGGAAAGGAAAAGGTTATAAAATAATGTCTAAAAGAATTTTAATTTTAACTATTATAATTTCCCTTGTTTTTGGTCTTGTATTTAGCGGAATTATTTTTGCAGCTGAAGACTCTTATTGGCAGGAACACAAAGAAGTATTAGACGAACTCCAAAGTGATGGTAAACCGCCAGCCGTTATCCCTGTAGAATTAATACCTCAGGAAGATGAAGAAACCGCTGCTCTCAGAGAAAGATTGAATGAGATAATTGATGAGTATGCCCCAAGAATTATTGAAATGAGCGATTGGTTATACCATAACCCGGAATCGGGTTATTATGAGTATAATGCTTCAAAAATGCTGGGTGGAGAACTAGAAAAGCAAGGCTTTGAAGTTACCTATGGGGTAGAGGGATTAGACGAAGGATACAACAGTGTGATAGAGGAAAGATTTGATGCCGCAGGACTGCCAACAGCTGTAATCGCAAAATATAAGGGAAAAACCGAGCACCCGGTTATCTGCTTTGTGTTTGAAGCCGATGCTCTTCGCGCTCCCACAAGAGAAAAAGGTGCTTTTCACGGCTGTCAGCATAATATGCAAGGGCCTACTGCAATTGGAGCAGCTGTAAGTTTTGCTAAGCTATTGGAAGAAAAAAATATTCCAGGTAGTGTATGGGCTGTTTTAACACCTGCCGAAGAGATACCCCCTCCAGATAAATCAGCTATGGCAAAAGCAGGAGTTTTCGATGGTGTTGATATAGCATTTTTCAGCCATGGTTTTGGCCCTACTTCTAAAAGAAATGAAGCCGGACTGGGTAATTGCTGTTATTTAATTGATGCCGCTTTATATGATTTCCATGGAAAAACTGCACATGGTTCTCGTGCCTGGCAAGGCGCAGACTCGCTTGATGCCGCCCGCCTTTTCCTTACCGCAATTGATATGTTAAGAGAGCATTCAGAGCCAGAATTCAGAATGATGAGTGCTATTACAAAGACCGGAAATGCTCCTAACGTAGTTGACGATTATGTCCAGGTAGACCATTGGAACAGAAACACAGACCCGGCTGGTCAGGAAGCTTTGCAGCATAAGGCAGAACAGATCGATCAGATTGCCCGAGGAGTGGCAATGGCTACCTTTAATGAGGTTGACATCAGACACTATGCTTATTATTACAATGGTATTGAATATGGTTGGCTAAATGCCCTTATGTGGAAATATGTCCATGAATACGGAGATCCAGAGGCAATTTCAGAAGAAATGGGTACACCTAGTGGATGGGCTGAATGTGGCTATCCTTCAGTTAATTTCCCTGGTATTCATGTTAAACCAGCAATTGCCGGTACACCGGAGGTTGCAGGACACAGTGATGAAAATGCCGATCTTACTATTTCTGAAAAAGGGCATAGAGCTTTAGTCCAAACTGTTAAAATTGAAGGTGCTATGGCTTTACGTCTGGTTCTTGATCCCAAATTACTTGCAACAGTAAAAGAAGAGCAAGCCAGATGGCAGGAATATGGTTTGGAAAAAGGCTTAATAACTGAAGATATGATAAGAAAATAATTTATAATTTATTTAAATCTAAATCAAAGGGATCGGATAAAAAAATACCGGTCTCTTTGATTTTTTAAAAAGATGTTTATATATTGAAATAATTTTATAATAAAAAAGAAAGTTAATAAAACATAAGAATTTAAAATAAACAGAAAGATGCACACATATCAGAATAAATTCAAAATAAAAAAATGTACTTTTATTCATATATTATTTTTTTTATTATTCCTATTAGTGTTTTTCCAATGGTCTAATATTTTATCAGACTATGTCTTAGGGAAAGATTTTATAAGTGAAAAGAAATTTGGTGGAGAACAAACAGATATTTCTGCAAAAATTATTTTTACTGAGGAAAATTATTTTTTAATTGTCGGAGAAACCAATTCAAAAGGTGCAGGAAATAGCGATGCCTGGATAGTAAAGTTAGATGAACAGGGAGAGCTATTATGGGACAAGACCTTTGGTGGAAAAGAAAATGATGGAGCTTATTCCATTGTAGAGAGCAAAGATGGTGGCTATGTAATTTGCGGATATACCTGGTCTAAAGGTAATGGTCGTGATGACGGATGGGTATTCAAAATTGATAAAAATGGTAAAGTATTATGGGACAAGACCTTTGGGGCAAGCGGAAGTGATAGGCTAAATAACATTATTAAAGCAGATGGAGAAGGCTATGTAGCGGTTGGATTTGCTGATAGAGAACATTGCGCCTTATGTAGTGAACAGGGTTATATATGGGTAATTAAAATTTCTGACACAGGAAACCTAATCTGGGAAAACAAGAATGGTGGAAGTACCTATGATATTGGTAATGATATAATTGGATATGAGGAAGGATATTTAGTTGTGGCAAGGTCTAATAAATCGAGTGAAACATCATTTGCCTCTTTAATTGAAATAGATTACCAGGGGATAACCAAGACCGAAATAAGTTTAGTCAGGGAAAAGGATGGCTATTTTAATTCGATAACAAAAACAAGCGAGGATGATTTTTTTCTTATTGTTGGAGATACCTGGTTTGAAAGTACAGGAAGTTCGGACCTCTGGGTCATTAAATTTGGAATAAAATAAATTTACTATTATTTTTATTTTTTGGGTTATTTTTAGTAGCAGATACAATCTTTTCAGACCAATGGTTCTTAATCAAAGATAAAATAAAAAAGCAGCTTTGGTGGCTGTAAAAAGGATTCGGGCAAATCCAGCTAATAATAATGTTGTTATAAAATTTGAACATCTCAAGCCATTAACTACAACTACAAACAATATGACTAACAATTTAAAAAAGTATATCAGCCCTTCTATTAGCCGGTTAACTCTCTCAAGTTAAATTTAAAAGTTTTCTCCTCATTTTTTCTTTTTATATACTATCTATATACTAATTAATTTTATAAGGGCCAGCAGTGAAACAAATCAGTATCAGCATAGGAAACTCAGATGCTATTATTGTAAATGCAAAATAATACAATGTTCCCATATTTGATATTTGGTGGTTGACTGATGCTGGTAAAGAAATTCATAGTGTTATAAAATAGGCTTATGGAGGGGAGGAGATGAAGTACCAATTTCGTTGGAAAGCAATGTTTTATATTTATCTATTTATGCTGGTCTTTGCCGTTACTTTCCAGAGCATTCCTCCATTGCTGGGCTTTTTGGTACACTCATTAGAAATATCTCACACTCAGGCTGGAGCCCTGGTGAGCTTGTTTGGTTTACCAGGTATTCTAATTTCTATTCCTGGCGGTATATTTGCTGATGTTTATGGTCCTAAACGGGTAGGTGTAATAGCACTTGTAATTGCCCTCAGTGGCTCCCTGCTTGTTGCACTTGGAAAAAGCTTTCCTTTGCTTATTATAGGTCGAATCATTTCCGGTATTGGCGGTTTAACAATATCTATTGTGGCACCCCAGGCCCTGTCTCGCTGGTTTGCCAGTAAAGATTTAGGTAAAGCAATGGGGATTTTTAATACCGCAATGCCTTTAGGAAGCATCCTTACCTTGAATATATTTGGCATTCTGGCAGCTATTTTCACCTGGCAGATCCCCCTCCTTATCACATCATTTTTTTGTTTTGCGGTACTAGTTTTGTTTTATTTAAAGTACCCGGAGCTGCCAGATGAGACTCAGCAGCAAGGAAAGCCAGAATTTAAAAAAAATGTATCAGCTATTAGAAAAACCAGAAGCCAGGTATGGCTAATTGCTGTGGTATGGATGATGTACAATGCATCAACAATCTCTTACCTTACTTTCGGTGCCGATTATTATCAATCTGCAGGCTATACGGTTAGCTATGCTGGTTTCCTGACCAGCTTATTGATGGTCGGCTCACTTCTGTTCAGTCCATTAATAGGTATCTTAACCGACAGGGTTGGTAGGGAAGAGTGTTTTATTATTGGTGGAAGTATTGCAATTGGCTTTTTGTTGTTCTCAGTGCCCAGAACAGGGTTTAACCCGTTACTGTTAGGTGGAATGATAGGATTTTTCGCTGCAGCAATACCGGCACCAGTATTCTCCCTGGTGCCCAAGTATATATCCCTAGCCCAGGTAGGTCTGGGTTATGGCATCTTATCAACCTGTTTAAATATAGGGATATTGATAGGGCCCCTATTGGTTGGCTTTTCTTATGACCGGACAGAGAGTTATCTTTCCGGTTTTAATCTTATGGCGCTTTTTGCTTTCATTACAGCCGTAGTTGCGCTAATACTACGATTTATAGGCAGACCAGAGCAGTGTTAGATTGTTAAATTTTGAATAATGTTGTATTATGTCTGAGTATTACGTTTTTATTCAATACACATTTATTTAGTACATAATATGGGTTTTTAGTAATATTAGTTTTAAAAAAGTAATAAAATAGAAGGTATAGTTTAATTTTTGTTTAACACTGATAAATAATTAAAAAAAAGGGGGGGGGTAAATAGAAAGACTTATTAAAGCTGCCAAAAACACTCATATATAAAATCATAACTTGAAATATTTCAAAAAGCACAGGACTAATTATTTTTAAAGGAGATAGAATAAAATAAAAATGAACACAAATATTAAAAAATACAATAAATTATGTAAATTATCATTTGCTTTTTTAATTATAGCATTCTTTTTTAGTGGTTGTTTGAAAATAGTTTCTGTTACCGGGGTCAAAATCGAAGGAGGAGACAGATTCCTAAAAATAGGAGAAACCCTTCAGCTAACTGCAAAGATTGAACCATCAGATGCCACAAATACAGCAGTAATTTGGGAATCGAGTGATAATAGTAAAGTAACTGTAGATGAAAGAGGATTAATCACAGCCATAGCAAAAACGGGGGCTGAAATTACTGTTATCACTAAAGATGGCAAATATGAGGACACCATAGCAGTCTTTGTGGGGATAGTAAACACTAATAATAGTACAATTAGTCCTGGTGCTACCTGTGATCCATGCGATCCGTGCAATTCCTGTAACACATGTGATCCCTGTAATACCTGCGACCCTTGTAACACCTGTGACCCTTGCAATCCCGATCCATGTAATCCGTGTGATCCCTGTAATACTTGTGAACCAGATCCCTGTAATCCCTGCCAAACAAATCAGTGCGATCCTTGTAATACCTGTGACCCTTGCAATCCGGATCCGTGTAATCCATGCGATCCCTGTAATCCCTGCAGTTAATAAAGATACCAGTGTGCTAGAAGACGGTCTTTTGGCATGATTGATGGGCGGTAAATCTCTTTATCAGTATTGTGTTAAGATGGCATAGAGAACCGCCCCTTGTATTATCAATATTATCAATGTGGTAATAGGGGGGGGTGAGCTGCTAAAAAAAGATTAAAAACAGTAAAAAACATTAAATATTAAAAATTATTTATGAAACCAAATATAAATACTCTATAGTCTACAAAAAAACCTTCAATACAATAAAAGATGTACTATAATATTTATTTAAAATATTTCTATATACTACATATTCAAAAATTTAAAAATATTTTCAAAAATATTACGATAAAATAATCTATGGAGAATATAAGAAGATGATAGGTAGTAAGAATACCTTAGTATTTCGTACCCTTTTACTTCTATTACTGAGCTTTTTTGCAACCAGTTGCAGCCTTCTTCCCGCCCCAACCAAAGGTGTCATTACAGGGAGAGTGTTATTACCACCAGAAATCAAAATATCATCCAAGGATGTTTCTGGTTGGATGCCGGTAGCCGGAGCAGAGGTTACTATCGTCGATGCCAAAGGTATTGCCCGAATTAAAAAAACGGATAAGAATGGATATTACAATTTTGAGAATACTGCTGTTAAGGCCAATACCGTAGTAACTGCCATTACAAATGTGAATGAAAAAACTATTCTATTAAAGAAAACTATTCCCATTAATGTAGAAAAATATAAAAATTATGATGTGGGAATCCTTACTCCTGAGTCTACTGCACTGGCCTTAATAGTGGAAAGAATCCTGGTTCTGGATAAAGAGGCAGAAATTAGCCTTAGTACAATCAAAAATACCCTCTTTTTTGATGAACTGGTAGAACTTATTAAAGGGGTTTTAAAAGCATCAGGTAATGTAACTGAAAATCACGAGATAGATGGCTTGATAAAAAATATCGTTGATGAGTTGAATAATGAGAAAGCGGAAGAGGAAGGCCTTATTCCACCGGAACCCTCTGCTAAGCCAGCTGTTAAAGCTATAAATATTACCACAGAACCGGCTGATGTTAATGGTTTGGATAATGATGAAGAAGTTATAGTAGAGTTAACAATAACTACACCCGGTGCAACCATTTACTATTCAATTGATGGGACGGTTCCCACTTCAGATTCAACAAAATATAACACACCAATTATTGTAAAAACAGATAAACCCGAAGGTGAAATTATTACCTTAAAGGCGGTTGGAATTAAATCGGGTTACGAGAATTCAGCAATCTCTGCAAAGGAAATTGTATTTAAAGTGAAAACCTATACGCTGTCCTATAATGCAGGTAAAAATGGAAACATTATTGGGGACAATGAACAAACAGTAGAGCATGGAAGAAGTGGTATGAAAGTAGAGGCCGTACCAGACGAGGGCTACCACTTTGTAGAATGGAGTGATGGTTGTAGCGATAATCCTCGCACTGATACAGATGTAACCGATGACATTGATATAACAGCCGGTTTTACCATTAACATTTACACCATAACCTTTGACTGTGATGGAGGTAGTGATGTTGAATCGCAAAAGGTAAGCCATGGAGAAACAGTGATAAAACCGGTTGACCCCACTAAGGCTGACTGCATTTTTAAAGGCTGGTACAAAAATAATAGTTTAACTGATGTCTGGAATGTCGAGACTGACTTAGTGACAGAGAGCATCACTCTATATGCCAGGTGGATTGAACTATTGGAAATAAGGTGGGATTTTGAGGATGAATTTAAGCGGGAAGCTGTAAATAATTCTGAAAACATTAACGAATACACACCAGATAAAGGTGATGGTGAATTAAGTCTTATTGGTGCTCATTTTGGTTCATCTATTCAATCTGCTCGCTGCTTTACCGATGGTTCAGATGGAGAAGGAAGCTATGCAGCTCATTCAGATACTTGGAATAGTGGTGCTAATAAAAAATACTGGCAAATTAAAGTGTCTACAGAAGGATATGAAAATATTAAACTATCTTCTAAACAAAGAGGGGATGGAACAGGACCACGCGATTTTAAAGTTCAATTCTCCACCGATGGAGATGAATGGATAGATATTGATGAGGGAAGTATAAAAATTGCTGATGATTTTACCTCTGGTACTCTTGATGAAATTTCTCTTCCTCAGGAATGTGAGGATAAGCAGGATCTATATTTACGATGGGTAATGACTACAAATAAAAGCATTAGAGAAAATGATAATGTAGGGCCTTATGGAACCAATCGTATTGATAATATTGTTATAACGGGAAAGTCAATCTCTATCCCTTAAGTATCTCTAAAGGACTAAAGTGAGATAGGTGGCGAAGCTATAATTATAAAAAAAGAAAAGCTACTCATAATTACGAACAAGTCTCCAGATACAAGGAGTAGCAGATGAGAAATAAGATTTTGTCTGATTGTTTTTTTGCTATCCTTCTACCATATGATAATATATAATATAAAAACAATATAAAATATTTTTCTTTCCCTATTTTTGTCTAAATAGGAGCTGTGGTTCAGTAAATAAAAAGATGTCAAAGGACCGTCCCCTGACATGGAAGGAAGGGAGATTTATGAGTAGGAATAAGAATAAAAAGAGAAGAATAGCTATACTTACCGGAGGTGGAGATTGCCCTGGTATTAATGCTGTAATTAGAGCTGTTACCAAAAAGGCAATCCTGGAACATGATATGGAGGTTATCGGGATTAAGGATGGTTATGAAGGATTGATTCATAATCAATACCGAACATTAAACTATGATGATGTCTCCGGGATTCTCACTCTGGGAGGGACCATACTAGGAACATCTAATAAAGCCAACCCTTTCAGCTATGCAGTCAGGAAGGGGAATGAGCTTACCTATGAAGATCGCAGCCGTGATGTTTTAAAGAATATTGAAGCCCTCAATATTGAATGTCTAGTCTGTATTGGCGGTGATGGAACACTCTGGATTTCCAACAGTTTTTCCCAGTTGGGTGTGCCGGTTGTTGGGGTGCCTAAGACCATTGACAATGATGTTCAGGGAACTGATTTTAGCTTTGGGTTTAATTCAGCAGTTTCGGTTGCCACAGAGGGTATAGACCGTATTCATACCACTGCTGAATCACACCATCGTATTATGATGATTGAGGTAATGGGCCGTAAGGCCGGCTGGATTGCTCTCTATTCGGGAATAGCAGGGGGAGGAGATATAATTCTAATACCTGAAATACCCTATCAGATTGATAATATTGTAAAATGTATTAATAGTAGAAGAGCAAAGGGGCGTTATTTTAGTATTATTGTGGTTGCTGAAGGTGCCAAACCGCTGGGTGGAGAGGTTGTGGTTCAAAAGATAATAGATGACAGTGCAGTAAAGGTTCGCCTGGGTGGAATCAGTTTTATTCTAGGCGAACAGCTGGAGAAAAAGATTGAACTGGAAACCCGTGCAGTAGTCCTGGGGCATCTGCAGAGAGGAGGAACCCCAACTCCCTTTGATCGTGTTCTGGCAACTCGTTTGGGCTCCAAAGCAGTTGATTTAATAGAAGAAAAAAATTTTGGTAAGATGGTAAGTATGAGAGGAGATCATTTAGGGGAATATCCTCTGGAAAAAGTTGCCATCGGTCCCCGTGTAATTCCCACTGAACCAACCGAACATGAGCTCATAAAGGCAGCCAGAGAAATCGGAGTATGTTTCGGAGATTAAAATAATCGGGCTTTTATTTTATCAGTCATAGTCACAATATGTTGTTTTAAATAATAAAAAGGCGGTCAAAATAATACTATTGACATAACCGCCTTTTTATTATATTATTAATCACTACTAAAAGAATAGTGATAGTAGTGTAAGTAGAATATAATTATTTTAGTAATTGATTAATACTACTGATCTTAACAGGAGAATGAATATAATGAGACTATCCACTCGCTCACGATATGGGACAAGGTTGATGCTAAAGCTTGCCTTAAATTACAATAAAGGCCCTATCTTTTTAAAGGATATAGCACAAGGTGAAGAAATCTCCGAAAAATACTTAAGCCAACTGGTCATTCCTCTAAGAGCCAATGGCTTGATATATTCCACCAGAGGTCCCCATGGGGGATACCAGCTGCGCAAACCACCTTCCAAAATCACTATCAAAGACATAGTACAGTCCTTAGAGGGAAATATATCCCCTGTGGAATGTGTGAAAAACCCTTCTATCTGTTCCAGGGCTGATGACTGTTCCGTTCGTGATATCTGGGAGGACCTCTATGAAAAAATTTATGAGACACTGGATTCGGTTTCTTTAGAGGATTTATTGGGAATAGATTCCAGAGAATTAAAGGAAGAACTGGAGAGAAGCGAAATCTGTGAGGGGCAGTTATTAAAATAATAGAGTTTAAATAGATTCTAATAATCTTAAATAATAAATAGTATTGAGGAGAATAGTAAAAATGGTTCTTCGTAGAGTGTACATGGACAATAATGCAACCACTCCCTTGCACCCTGAGGTAAAAGAGGAATTAGTTAAAGCTATGGAGGTATTCGGTAATCCTTCCAGTATGCATCAATTCGGGCAAGCAGCTAAAGTGATGATGAGGGAAGCCAGAGAGTCTGTGGCTTCCTTTATCGGCAGTAGTTCTGAGGAGATTATTTTTACCGGTTCAGGGTCTGAAGCAAACAACACTGTACTTTCTATCTTAGCCTGTCCTGCCAGACAGTGTAGTTTTTCCGGGGTAGGTAAATACAACAAAGTAATTACCTCAGTTATTGAGCACCCCTGTGTGATGGAGACCGTAAAATGTCTCTCAGACAGGAATATAGAGGTAAAATATATCAGTGTAGATAAATATGGCAAGGTAAAAATGGATGAACTGGAACAGGAGCTAAAGAAGGAGCCTGCACTGGTATCCATTATGACTGCCAATAACGAAATAGGTACTATTCAAGATATTAAAAAGATTGCCAGACTCACCCATCAATATAAGAGCCTACTCCATACCGATGCTGTTCAGGCGGTAGGCAAGATTCCCATAGATGTTAATGATTTAGAGGTAGACTTTTTAACATTATCTGCACA
>LSQX01347382.1_pt5 | contig 14668 bp, 15 predicted proteins | sample 654561 | NCBI WGS metagenome assembly LSQX01 (sample SAMN04489861, study PRJNA283612) | anaerobic digester metagenome | isolation source: 4 biogas reactors fed with cattle manure at either 37C or 55C with and... | place: Denmark: Kongens Lyngby | collected 2014
GCCCAGATAGAACAAAGCACTCTACGGGAACTCATCATCAATGAGGTAATCAACGAGGTCATTCCTAGTAGCTATTTGACGGATGATACCATTATTCTTGTCAATCCAAGTGGCTCCTTTGTCTTAGGCGGACCCTTTGGCGACAGTGGTACCACAGGCCGTAAGATCGTGGTCGATACCTACGGTGGCATGTCCCGCATCGGTGGTGGCTGTTTCTCCTCAAAGGATCCCAGCAAAGTCGATCGCAGTGCTGCCTACTACGCACGCTATGTCGCCAAGAATATTGTAGCTAGAAAACTAGCCTCCAAATGTGAGATTCAATTGTCTTATGCGATTGGTGTCTCGGAACCAATTTCCGTTTTCATTGAAACCTTTGGCACTGAAACTACGTCTATCAAGGAAATCAAGCAATTTATTGCTAAGAATTTCAACTTTAACGTTCGCTCAATGATCGATGAGCTCCAACTAAAAAGACCGATCTATGCCAAGACGGCAGCGTTCGGTCACTTTGGTCGCGAAGAATTCTCCTGGGAGAAAATCAAGACGACAGATTAATTGTAGTTGAATAAATGTTTTTGATAGAGCTTAAGAAACAGTAACAGGCTACCCATCATCAACAGGATCACTAAGAGTGTCAATGAAACGCTCAAGAGAATGCTCAGTTCGAAATACAACACCACAAAGCCATAGGCCACTGGAATTGCCATCGCAAACAGGATGGACAACATAGAGTTAAGGTTCTGTTTCACAGCCTGAGTCTCCGATGTCCAGTTCAGTTTGGGTCGAACGATATCCAGTATGATCATCATCATATTGACCGCTAGCGTAGACAACAGCGCAATCAGGATAAATAGCAAATAAAAACTCCAAGGTAGATCCAAGGCATAGAGGCCAATCAAGACCGTACAGGCAACTGTAATGAGTGAAATCAAGGTACCTGTCAAGACCTTACTGAAGACGATGGTATTCGCGGCGATCGGATAGGATTTGAGCGCATCCAACTGATAAGCGTCTCTGGAGATAGCCGTGGATGAGACGGAATTAATCCCACCGCTAAAGATTCCCATGAAGAAGCCACCGACCACCGCTAGATAAATCAGGTTGTTATTCTGATTAATAAACGTCATCAATCCTTCTTGAATGGCGACCAGGTCCGCGTCTGAACTCAAGTTAGAGAAGAAGAGGGGACCAATCAATAGCGCCGGCATCAAGATAGTAATACTGACACAATTTAATAAGTAAGCAGGGGTTCTGATTAATTCAATCAGTTCCCTTTTTATAAGCGCCCATATTACAGGTTGGCGATTGGTCATTTTTTGAAGACTACTTCTACTGAAACTCTTCCGGCTACGAACCGCTTCATTGATACCCTGAGCTCCATTCAAGAAGAAGCCTTGGGCAAACATACAGTAAACACCAAACAAGCCCAGATTGACAATGATCACCAGTAGTAATGACAAGAAGTTCATTTGGTTTAAAGCTTCAGAGGCCCAATTAATCGTTGGTAGGAATGTAAACATCGTCGCGGCAATAGTATCATTACCCTGTTGAAGCAACTCTACAATAGCTTCTGGGCTTACCTCACCAATGGAGTTCATCGACATGCTTAGGGCCACGGCCAGAATTACGGTCACTAAACCAATGATGATATTCATAAAGTTCTTATTCTTGAACATCGGTACAAAGTTCATGAGAAACATGACGATCAATGAACTAATCAGAAGTGGTAACACGGGTAAGAAGATAGAAACTACCAGTAATACTAGATAGTAGACAATGGTTGGATTGGTCGCAGACATCGCAGCTCCAAGAGGTAGTATCATGAAGATGACCAGAGCATACTGATAGACCAGAGTCGTCAGAAACTTGGCTCCCAGTATTTGATGTGGCTTTATGGGTAACACCAAGATGCCCTCTGTGTCCCTGGCATAGTAATAGATAGAAGGTATCTGTAACAAGGAGAGCACGAAGACCATGATGGTCACTCCGGCCAAGACAACATTGGTCAAGATCGACACCTGGTCGATAGATATTAATAGCTCTAGCGTATAATCAAACAGGAAATAGAGGGAGAACATCAAAGGTACAAAGGCCACTAATAGTAAACCATAGAGCAGCCATCGTGTTATTTTATTGCGAGAAGATGTCAGGTCTTGGGAAGTTCCCCCAAAAGAGACCTTGAGTAGCACTTTCGCAAGAAGCAACATCTTAGCCATTGAGCGTCACCTCTAGGAAGATATCTTCTAGAGAGCGATCTGGGTATTTCTCTTTAAGTTCCACCAGGGTACCAACATACAGGATTTGGCCATGATTAATAATAGCAATCTTATCGCACAGTTTTTCCGCTACTTCCAGCACGTGTGTGGAAAAGAACACCGTCTTACCGCTATCAGCATGTTCCCGCATCATTTGTTTTAGTTTGAAAGAAGACTGTGGATCTAGACCCGTTAGCGGCTCATCTAGTATCCAGATGTTTGGATTGTGGAGTAACACTCCCATGATCATGATTTTTTGTCTCATACCATGTGAATAGGATTGGATTTTATCATTCAGAGCATCCGTCATTTCCAAGGTGCTCGCTAACTCATAGATAGTATCTTGTCGAGTAACATCAGGTACTTCATAGATGTCGGCAATAAATTTCAGGTACTCGATTCCCTTCAACTGTAAGAAAAAGTCAGGATTATCGAACACAAAACCAAACTGTTCCTTAGCCTTGATCGTATCCTTTTGGATATCAAAACCATTCAAACTGATTTCTCCCTCGTCCTGTTTCAAGATACCCGCAATCATTTTCAGTGTGGTCGTCTTACCAGCCCCGTTGGGTCCAATGAAGCCCATGATAGTACCTGCCGGAACATGTAACGATAGATTATCTACCGCCTTTTTAGACTTGGCATAGCTCTTCGATACATTGCTAATATTTATCATCGTAATTCCCCCCTATAATTCAATTCCAATAGTTGATTGAACTTCTTTTAGCTTCTTGGAAGCGATACTGCGCGCTTTAAGCGCACCCTCACTCAAGACCTCGTTTAATACATTCTGTGCCTTAATGTCCTGATATCTACTTTGAATGTCTGTTAAGGTTTCCTCAACAATACTCGCTACATATTTCTTAAAGTCGCCATAACGCATACCCTGTGTCTCCATCAAAATAGTATCAACAGACACCTTTTTAAGGGAAGCAGCAATGACTAGCAGGTTGGAAATCCCGGGTTGTTTCTCGGGGTCATATTGAATAGTGTCATAGGAATCCGTGATGGCCGACATGATTTTCTTGCGGGCTTTCTTAGGATCGTCCATTAGGTAGATACAACCTTTATCTGAGACGTCCGATTTGCTCATTTTCTTAGAAGGATCCTGCAAATCATAAATCTTTGTGCCAACTTCTTCCAGCAAAGGTTCAGGAATCACAAAGAGTTCCTTATCAAAACGATTGTTTATTCGTTCGGCCAGATCGCGTGTTAGCTCGACGTGTTGTTTCTGGTCAATACCAACCGGAACAAACTGTGCATCATACAGCAGTATGTCGGCTGCCATCAGTGTCGGATAGGTGTAGAGGCCAACGCCAAGATTGGTTTCTCCCTTGGCCACTTTATCTTTATACTGGGTCATTCGATTGAGTTCACCAAGATAGGTGAAGCATTGTAGGATGTGACCAAGTTGTGCATGTTCATGTACGTCCGATTGAAGGAAGATGGTCGCCTTAGCAGGATCGAGTCCCGCAGCAAGGTAAAGAATCGCAGCTTCCTCTAGGTTACTTCGCAGTTCGTCAGGTTCTTGGGGAACAGTGATGGTATGTAGATTGGCAATGAAAACAATCATTTCAAAGTCATCCTGATATTTTACAAAGTTCGCCAAAGCCCCTATATAATTACCTAGTGTTAAATGACCACTAGGTTTTATGGCAGAAATCATTCTTTTTTTAATCATAAACCCTCCTAGATGTCCTGATTTTAACACAGTTTTGTCCATTAATTCCACCAACGATATGTAAATCGGTAAATGATTATGGTATAATCAAGTAGCTAAATAGCAAATCACCAAAATTTATTGCTAAATGGCAAATCCGGTGATATACTATTTATAGTTAGAAAAGGTTTAAAGGAGGACAGGCTATGATTGTTGTTTACACATCGCCAGGCTGTGCTTCGTGTCGCAAGGTGAAAAATTGGCTGAAAGAACATGAGCTGAAATTCCTTGAGAAAAACATATTCCACACATTCTTAAATGAAAGTGAAATCAAACATCTATTGATGCGAAGTGAAAATGGTACTGAAGACATTATTTCTAAGCGATCAAAAGTTATACAGGAATCAAACGTAGATATTGACGAACTGTCAATGAACGAGCTCATTAAGTTTATCCAAGAAAACCCTTCGGTTTTGAAAAGACCAATCGTTCTTAATGAAAAAACTTTTCTCGTAGGTTATGATGAAGAGGAAATTGGTGCATTTATTCCAAGCAATGAACGGAGTTCAATGACTAGCAACTTTTAAGCTGTGGAATCACAGCTTTTCATTTTGAGGTGATGAAATTGAAAATACTTGTCGGACTATCAGGAGGCGTAGATTCAGCGGTCGCTGCCTACCTCTTGAAGAAAGCAGGGCATGAAGTAACCTGTGGTTTTATGAGGAATTGGGATTCCCTGGCTAACAACGATACAGCGGGCAATCCTTCTTTAAACTTGGAGCACTGCTCACAGGAACTTGACTATAACGATGCTCAATTGGTCGCCCAAAAGCTAGGTCTACCACTTATTCGTGTCGATTTCATTGAAGAATACTGGGACGATGTTTTCACGACCTTCTTAGAAGAAACCAAGTTGGGTAACACACCCAATCCTGATATTCTATGCAATCGTTTTATTAAGTTTGACAAGTTCTGGGAATATGCCAAAAGCCTAGGCTTTGACTGGCTCGCCACCGGACACTATGCTCGTATTATCGAAAAGGATGGCGAACGTCTTTTGGGCAAAGCCAAGGATCTGACGAAGGACCAATCGTATTTCCTTGTCCAAATGCCCAAAGAAACCCTGCAACACGTTATTTTCCCTCTAGGGGAAGTCACTAAGAAAGAAGTAAGGGAAATCGCACTAGAACTAGATCTCAATGTCGCAACCAAGAAGGATTCAACTGGTATTTGTTTCATTGGTGAAAGACACTATAAAGAATTTTTGACCAACTATCTATCCGAAACTGAAGGGGACATTATCGATATCGACACCCTGAAAAAAGTAGGACAACACCAAGGCGTGATGTATTATACTCTAGGACAACGCCATGGTCTCAATATATCAGCTCATAAAGGCCCCTGGTTCGTCGTAGCAAAAGATCCAGAGACCAATACGCTCTACGTTGGCAAGGAAGCGAGCCATCCATGGCTGTTTTCAACCGGTGCCAAAGTCTCCCGCATCAATTGGTTTTCCAAGAAGGAAGACCTCGAATGCATGGCGAAGTTTCGCTACCGACAAGCTGATATTCCGGTTTCTCTGAAATGGCTCAGCGAAGATTCACTCGAGGTTACAATGCTTCAAGAAGTATCTTCCGTGACCCCAGGCCAAGAAGCTGTCTTCTACCTTGGAGATGAAGTCCTAGGTGGAGGGAAGATTGATGTCATTTTCAAGAATGACATTCCATTGCGACAACGCCTGAAGGAGAAACTCGATGCACACACCCTTTGAAAAGAGAATCATTAACTTAGCACTCTTTTTTCTTGGTTATATGGTTGTATTTCAAGTCATTGTCATTTTTATTCTAAGTCTACGCTATAGTATGTATGAAATATTAACGACCCAGCTAATGACGATCAGCCTCTCGACAGGCATCTTAACCGCAGCGCTAATGACATGGGTGAACTCCAAAGTTTTAAAACATGACTTTAGAGAACTTAAAGGGAAATGGTTCAAGGTACTTAAGAGTGCCTCTATCTACTACATCGTGATTTTAGTTACTAACATCGTCTTATCAGTAGTACTGTCCTATTTGGCAGGTAGTGATTCCGTGGCCAATCAGGAGCTCATTGAAGCTGAGATGCTTGCGGCACCGATTATCACCTTTATCACCACCGTGATACTGGCACCCTTCATCGAGGAGTTTGCGTTTCGCTACTCACTAATGAATGTCACTAGTAAAAAGAAGAATGTCCAAATCTTGTGGTGGGTTATTTCCTCGGCCATCTTTGCGATGATGCACATGGTTGCGTCTTTGGAATCGGGCAACTTGAATGAATTATGGTTTTTCTTCCAGTACTTTTCCATGGGTCTCATAATGGGTCATTCCTATTTGAGCTCTAAGAATATCTGGGTTCCAATCACTGTCCACCTGCTCAATAATGGAATTGGAGTCCTATTAGTTTTCTTTGCCTAGGAGGTCCACTTGAATTCATTGTATGAAATTGAAGGTTATTTGACACGCCTCATCTTTGAAAACGAGCACACAGATTACCGTGTGTATCTCTTTAAACTGGACGATCTCAATGAAAAACAACTCACCATCAACGGGACATTGCCCAGGCTGCCCGAAGATATCAAATACATCCTCAGCGGGGAGTATCAAGAACACCCTCGCTATGGCATGCAGTTTACGGTCGCTTCCTATCGTTCCGTGTTACCCACGGAAGAGAGCATGGTCGTAAAATTTTTGAGTTCCTCGCTGTTTCCAGGCATCGGACTCAAATCAGCACAGAAGTTCGTCGATGCTTATGGTAGTGACATTCTCAACAGAATCAAGAATGGTGAAGACGTTTATATCAATCCCAAGGTGTTATCAGTAGCCAACCAGCAGGTGCTCATTGAAGGCATTCGCGACCATGTCAATCTGGAAGAAGCCATATCCTTCTTTACCACCAAGGGCCTTGGGGTCAGGATGGTCATGAAGATTGAGCGGATGTATGGCAAGGATGCGATTGCGAAAATCAGTGAAAATCCCTACATCATGATTGACGACATTGATGGCATTGGTTTCAAGACCTGTGACCAGATTGCCTTGCAGCTTGAGTTCCCTCTAGATCATCCTTTCCGACTCAACGCGTTACTGATCTATGAGACCATGCAACAGTGCATGGAGACGGGATCGACCTATACGACAGTGGAGAGCTTGCAAGCTAGGTTGAATAAAAAGGGAATGGATGCAGACACTTTCGAAACAACCCTCGAGAATGTTATCTACGATAAGAAGGTCATTCAGGAAGAGCAACGGCTTTACCATCATACACAACATGAAGCAGAAGTTGTCTGTGCCAACTACTTCTCACAGAATCCTCGCTTAGAGCTGGATCCCCTAGAGTTCGATCTCGATGAGCTAATTGAGACCTATGAAGAAACTATGAACATTCAGTATGATGAGTCCCAGAAAAAGGCCATCAACAGTTTTTTTCTTGAAAAGAAGAGCATTATCACCGGTGGACCAGGAACCGGAAAAACGACCATTATCCAGGCCATTATTTATCTCTTTAGGGAATGTTATCCCCAGTATGAATTGGCCGTCTGTGCCCCGACAGGGCGCGCTGCCAAACGGCTTAAGGAATTGGTCAATGTCGATGTCACGACCATTCATTCTCTACTAGAATGGGATTTGGAATCGAATACTTTCGGACGCAATGAAAGCAATCCTGTGCTCAGTGATATCCTAATTATTGATGAGTTTTCCATGGTTGATTCATGGACCATGGCCGCTTTATGTAAGGCTACACCCCGTGTCAGAAGAATTTTGTTCATTGGTGACCAGGATCAGTTGCCAAGTGTGGCACCAGGCTTTTTAATTCGCGATCTCATTGCTTCCAATCACTTTGTTGTCAATGTATTGGATGTAAACTACCGGCAAGCCAGTGGTTCACAGATAATCGAGTTAGCACATAGTGTCCGTCAAGGTATCTTCGATAAAGAGTTGTGCAAGGGTGAGATACGGTTTATCCAAACCAGCAAATATTTATTGGAGCACCTAACGCAAGTCGTCGCCAGTGCATTGGATACTGGGTACAATATCAGTGATATTCAGGTACTAGCAACGAAGTACAATGGCAGTCAGGGAATTGATACGCTCAATTTCGTATTGCAGAAGCTGTGTAATCCCCCGGCAAAAGATAAGAGGGAATTGAAGATTGGTTATCAACTGTTTCGTGAGGGCGATAAGATCTTGCAGCTAAAGAATCAGCCGGATGACCATGTTTATAACGGGGACATTGGACGGTTGGTAGAAATCACGTTGAAGGAAGAAAATTCGGACAATAAGAATCATATGATTGTCGATTTTGAAGGAACCATCGTGGAATACACACCGGACATGTTTATCAATTTGAAGCATGCCTACTGTATGTCGGTTCATAAGGCGCAGGGCTCTGAATATCCCATCGTAATCATGGTGGGTACCAAACAGCATCAGTTCATGATGCAAAGAAGGCTCTTGTATACGGCGATTACCCGCTCTTCCAAGGCATTAATTTTAATGGGTGAGGAAGCGGTTTTTCTTCATGGGGCAAAGAATGATCATTCCAATGAAATAAAAACAACACTTATTGAGAGAATGTCGTTTGATTTATGATACAATAGGATAAATCGTAACAGAAAAGAGTACGTGGGATGTTGATTGTAGAGAGCAACCGTCAGGTGAAAGGTTGTATCACAGAACACCGAAAGCTAATTCTGTAGATGAATTAACCATTCACGTAGGAAGTCGTTACCTTCATAAGTTGCACACAAGAAGTGAAGTAAGGTGGTACCGCGCGATTGCGTCCTTAGGAGGGCGTTTTTTTATGTTTAGAAAAGGAGTTTATGATGAAGAAAAATACAAGCCAAGTCATTCGTCAAATGTTTCTCGATTATTTTGAGAGCAAAGGTCACTTAGTTGAAAAGGGTCACTCCCTGATCCCCCATGGAGATCCAACACTGTTATGGATCAACTCAGGCGTCGCAGCCTTAAAGAAATACTTCGATGGCAGTATCAAGCCTGCTTCCAATCGCTTGGTAAATGCCCAGAAGGCGATTCGTACCAACGATATTGAAAACGTAGGCAAGACCGCCCGCCATCACACGTTTTTTGAGATGCTGGGCAACTTCTCAATCGGAGACTACTTCAAGAAAGAAGCCATTGCTTTCGCTTGGGAGTTTTTAGTGTCCGAAGAGTGGATCGGTCTTGATAAGGACCGCATCTATGTTTCTATTCATACCGATGATAATGAGGCATACGACATCTGGACCAAGCAAATCGGTCTCGATCCTAATCGCATCCTAAGATCGGAAGACAACTTCTGGCAAATCGGTGAAGGACCTTCCGGTCCACAATCGGAGATTTTCTATGATCGTGGTAGTAAGTACGATCCGCAAAACCTTGGCGAAAAGCTGTTCTTCGAAGAGATTGAGAACGATCGCTACCTTGAAGTGTGGAATGTCGTGTTTTCACAATACTATGCAAAGGATGGCGTCGAGCGTAAGGATTTCAAGGAACTTCCTCAAAAGAACATTGATACCGGCATGGGCTTTGAAAGGCTAGTGTCCATCGTTCAAGAGGGTGAAACCAACTTCGATACCGATCTGTTCATCCCAATTATTAATAAAACGGCTCAATTGGCCAAAGTCCCTTACGATGAAAACAGTGAGGCCTATAAAGTTATTGCCGATCATATTCGCACGATTACTTTTGCGCTAAGTGACGGGGCTGCCTTCTCCAATGAAGGAAGGGGTTATGTCTTGCGCCGTCTAATCCGACGTGCGATTCGCTATGGAATTCAACTGGAAATAAAGGGTGCCTTTATGTACCAGTTAGTGGATACTGTGATTGAGATTATGGACTCCTTCTACCCTGAACTCCACGAGAAAAGGGATCTCATTGTCAAACTGATTATGATTGAGGAAGAACGTTTCCACATGACACTCTCAGATGGTGAGAAGATGTTGGCAGAGCTGTTAGTGAACCAAAAAGAAATTAGCGGGGAACAAGCTTTCAAGCTGTATGATACCTATGGTTTTCCTTTGGAAATGACTGCCGAGATTGCTTCGGAAAAGGGAGTCAGTGTTGACTTGGAAGGCTTCAATAGACACATGGCGATTCAAAAAGAGATGAGTCGTGCGGCGCGTGTGGACAGCGAGTCCATGGGTGAGCAACATCAGGACCTCATGAACTTTACTGAACCATCAAGGTTTTTAGGGTATGAACACGTTACCTGTCAAAGCAAGGTCATTGGTCTGTTTGTTGATGGCAAACAGGTCTCATCGCTCAGTGATAAGGGTCAAGTAATATTTGATCAGACGGTCTTCTATGCTGAGAGTGGTGGACAGGTCGCCGATATCGGAAGTATTACGAGTGATAAAGTATCTGGCTTCATCAGCAATGTCCAGAAGGCACCTCTGTCTCAGAGTTTACACACAATTGAATTGAGTCAGGGAACTCTTGAAATCGGTGATTCGGTTGTTATGGATATTGATAGCCAACGACGCTTAAAAATCAGACGGAATCACTCCTCTGTCCACCTGTTACATGAGGCCTTGCGAGAAATCGTGGGCACTCACTTGAGACAAGCAGGTTCCTATGTGAGTGATGAATATTCTCGCTTCGACTTCAGCCATTATGAAAAGATCGATCATGATACGTTGTCGAAAATTGAGAAACGGGTCAATGAAATGATTTGTGAGGCTCATGAAGTGACCACTGATTTGATGGACATTGAACATGCCAAGCAATCGGGTGCCATTGCCTTATTTGATGAGAAATATGGCGATGAGGTTCGAGTTGTCACGATGGGTCCTTCTAAGGAACTCTGCGGGGGAACCCACGTTTCCAATACTTCCCAAATCGGTGTCTACAAGCTGATGTCTGAAGAGTCGATTGGCTCTGGTGTGAGACGGATTGTGGCCAAGACTTCATTTGGTGCCTATGAGGAGTTTAAGGCAGCCGAAAGTCATTTGGAAACAATTGCTAAGCAACTGAAGGCTAATTCGGTCTCGAAGATTGATGAAAAACTGACTCAACAATTGAGTGAGCTGGCCTCCTTGAGTGAACAGATTCAGGTGCTCAATCAGGTCATCATCAATAATCAGTTGAACCTACTACTGAAGGATCTCACCGAAGACAAGACCTTAGTCTTTAGAACTAGTCTCGATAGCAAACTGGCTAAGACGCTGGTCGAGAGACTAATTAACAAGATTGGTGATGGCGTGGTCTTTGGGGCGTTCGAGAATGGTGACAAAGTTAACTTTGTCTGTGCTGTCAGTGATGCCTGGATTAAGAAGGGTATCAAGGCGGGTGACTTAGTGAAACACGCGGCCACGCTGAGTAATGGCGGTGGTGGCGGAAGACCTGATTTCGCACAGGCCGGTGGTAAGGATACGAGTCGAATTGAACAAGTGATTGAAGATATTAATCGCAAATTGTTGATAACCACCAGTTAGTTGTTATACAATGAGAGAAAGAACGGGGGATATTATGGACAATAAAGATCTAACGCAAACAATGCCTTATAATGCCGAGGAAGTTCATCAAGAAACAGTTCGGAAGATTATTGAGGAAGTGACCCAAGCATTGGACGAAAGAGGCTACAATGCTGTAAATCAGTTAGCGGGTTACTTAATTACCAACGATCCTGCCTATATTTCATCGCATCGTGGAGCTCGCTCGAATATTCAGCAGCTTGAACGTTTTGAAATCATTGAGGAACTGGTTCGCTTCTACCTAAGCAAAGTATGAACAAAGTCATAGGATTAGATTTAGGGAGCGTTACCTGTGGGGTAGCGGTGTCTGATGAATTGGGCTTTTTAGCCCATCCTGTGAAGACAATCAGGTTTAAGGAACATGATATTGACCCATTGTTAAATGAGTTGGAAACACTCTTGGAAAGCCATCAAGTCAAGGTTGTCGTTCTAGGTCTTCCGTTGCACATGAATGGTGATGTGGGAGAAAGAGCTCGCGCTTCACTTGAGTTCAAGGAGATTCTAGAAGAGGCTTTTGGTGTGGAAGTCATTATGATGGATGAACGTTTTTCCACGCGCTCCTCTGAAAGACAACTAATTTCAATGAATGTGTCTCGTAAAAAAAGAAAGAAAATAATCGATCAGGCCGCGGCAGTCGAAATACTGCAACGCTATCTTGATTCAAAAAAGGAGAAGGTCCATGAATGAAGAAAAAATCGTCGTTGTTGACGAGAATGGTAATGAAATAGAAATGCAGATTCTGTTTACTTTCGAAGGAGATCCTACACCAGAAGGAAAACCAGGTAAAGCCTACGTCTTGTATTTCAATCCTGAAGAAGAGGAAGAAGGAACGGTCTACGCGTCGTCTTATACTGAAGAGGGTCTCTTGGAACCTGTTGAAGATGAGAAAGAATGGGAAATGATAGAGGAAGTATTCGCTACGTTCATGAGTGACGATGAAGATCATGAGCATAACGACTAAAAAGAAGAAAATTTGGCCGAAACTACTATTGGTAGTTGTATTAATCCTTGCTGGAAGTGGCGTCTTCGGCTATAACTATTATCAACAGCTCAATGAGCCAGTTTCAAGCAGTTCACAAGAAGTTGCTTTCACTGTACCTAGTGGCGCTTCCATCAGCACTGTCTTGACTCAATTAGAGGAAGATGGTCTCATCAGAAGCGCATTTGCGACGAAGATCAAGCAACAGCTCAGTCCCGTAGCGGTTGATTTGAAGGCCGGTGAGTTCACTTTGGATACATCCTGGGATGCCCAGGAAATGCTACAATTCATGAGCAACAGTCAAAATATTTTAGTGGATGTCGTCAACCTTACTTTCATTGATGGTGAGAGAGCGACAGACTATGCACGAGTCATTGAAAGCAAACTTGGCATTCCAGCTACTGAAGTGCTGGAGACCTGGAATGATCCAGAATACCTAGCATCCTTAATTGATACCTATGAGGTGCTCACTGATGATATCCTCAGTAGCGATGTGCGCTATGCATTGGAAGGTTACTTGGCACCCAATACCTATCAGTTCTTTTTGGATGCTGATGTCAAGGATGTAACGAAGCGTCTACTGGATCAAAGTGAGAAGTTTTACTTAGAGAACAAAACACTGTTTGATAATTCAGAACTATCGATTCACGAAGTCTTTAATCTGAGTTCAATCGTCCAGTTGGAAGCGAAATACCCAGAGGACATGAAGCTAGTGGCTTCTGTGTTCCATAATCGTCTGGCTCTGCCAATGCGTTTGGAATCGTCGGTCACGGTCTGTTATGCTTTGGATCAGTACACTTCCTGGCAGGAATGTGAAAGCAATGTTGGCATTGAATCTCCTTACAACACCTATCGTGTCGATGGCTTACCAGTAGGACCGATTGCTAATCCGGGCGCGAATGCCTTGTTAGCGGTATTGGATCCAGTTGAGAGCAACTATTACTTCTTCATGAGTGAGATGTATGGTGACACACAGGGTACTTTCCATTACGCAGAAACGTTTGCGGAACATGAAAAGAATGTAAATCAGTACTTGAGGGGGAATCAGTAAGTGAAAAAAGTGATGCTTATTGGTATTGCTGGTGGCTCAGCTTCTGGTAAAACATCGATTGGAAAACAGTTACAGAAATCGTTCAACTCCAATAAGTCGTTTCTAATCATGAAGATGGACGACTACTATAAAGATCAGTCAGAATTGTCGATGGAAGAACGTTACAATACCAACTATGACCATCCGTTGGCATTCGATACTGAGCTACTATTGGAACATATCAGTTTATTAAAAGAACGAGTAGTGATCGATAAACCAATCTATGACTATGTCAATCACACCAGAAAAGAGGCGACCGAAAAGATCTTTCCGACCGATGTGGTCATTTTGGAAGGGCTATTCTGTCTCGAGAATGAAGCTATTAGGGACCTGCTGGATATCAAGATCTTCGTGGATACGCCCGCGGATGTCCGCTTTATTCGCCGGCTGGTGAGGGATGTCAAGGATAGGGGCAGAACACTGGATTCCGTGGTCAACCAGTACATGACGACGGTCCGTTCGATGCACGACCTGTTTGTTGAACCTTCTAAGCGCTATGCGGATGTTATTATTCCCGAAGGTGGCCATAACAAAGTGGCCATTGACCTCTTGGCTACGAAGATTAGTAGCATCTTAGCTGAGGATATGATATAATCTAGCAGTTGAAAAAGGATGTGAATTCATGGCAAAAGATAGTCAAAAAGTTGCGGTTACCAAAGATGGTTTAAACGAGCTACTTAAAGAACAGAAGTATTTAATTCATACGGTTCGCGCCGAAGTTAAAGAAGAACTTCAAGCTGCTCGTGAGCAAGGTGATTTATCCGAGAATGCTGATTATGATGCGGCTCGTGATCGTCAGGCCAAAGTAGAAGCACGTATTCGTGAATTAGACAATATGCTTAGCAATATTGAACTGATTGATGAAACAACTACCGGCCGTAGTAAACGAGTTCAGTTGGGCTCAACGGTGACCATTCAGGAACTGGATACCAACGAAGAGGCTACTTATATTATTGTTGGTTCGGTTGAATCAGATCCAGCCAATGGCAAGCTTTCTAATTCATCACCACTTGCTTTAGCGATGATGGACCGAAAAGCCAATGATATCGTTGATGTCAAGGCTCATCTATCGTATCAAGTAAAAATTCTATCTATTAAATAATTCGCTGTTGAGAAATCAACAGCTTTTTTAATGGATTAATACTCAAACTCGCATATTAATGAGCAGGTGATC
>LSQX01232314.1_pt1 | contig 14667 bp, 11 predicted proteins | sample 654561 | NCBI WGS metagenome assembly LSQX01 (sample SAMN04489861, study PRJNA283612) | anaerobic digester metagenome | isolation source: 4 biogas reactors fed with cattle manure at either 37C or 55C with and... | place: Denmark: Kongens Lyngby | collected 2014
TTAGTCTCGTGTGCTCTGAGATGTGTATAAGAGACAGGTAGTGTTCGGCACTAGAAACGCCCGTTTCATTCGAGATGAATTTGTGAACTTCGAGCGGCAGATAGCCGAATAAGCTTTGCGCCTCCTGTAGCGCCGTCATTGCAATACCGTCTTTGTTTTCATGACTGTGAATAAACGATCGCAGCTCCTCATACCGAGGATCGTTGTCTGCGATCGTCTTACAGTGACTCGTTTGTGCCATGCTACTCTCCTTTTCATCAGTTAATGCACCAGTGGTGCTACGGAGCCTTTCCAAAACCCAAAAAAATTTCGACTTCCCGGGGTTTCCTGATTTCGACAGATGACAGACAATCCCCGAGTAAGGAATCCGTAGCCTAGTACACTGCTGTATATGATAGCTTTATTATCCAACAGCTTACTTTTTTATGCAACTATATTAAATTGAATATTGAACTTAGACGACTCAGCAACTCGTGTTTGTCGGGAACCGTCGACTTGTTTTTTGTTTTTATCTTCTCATGATAGAATCACACGAGGGATTATCCTCGCGTGAAAAGAGACACTTGGATTGTACGGGGAGGCTATACATGCATCTGAGACGTTTGGTTATTTTGCATTCGAATGACATTCACGGAGATTTTTTTGCATCGGAGATGCATGAGAAGATGGTGGGCGGCATGAGTATGCTGTCAGGCTACATCCAAAAGGTTCGCGATGAAGAGGAAGATCCCGTTCTCTACGTGATTTCCGGTGATATGTTGCAGGGATCCATCATCGATCAGGAGTACAAGGGCATCTCAACGATTCTCATCATGAATCTGCTCGCCCCGGACGTCGTCACGCTTGGCAACCACGAGACGGACTACGGTTTTGCGCATCTCATGTTTCTTGAGCGGTGTGCGAACTTTCCGATTGTGAATGCGAATCTCTACATCAAACCAACCGGTGCGAATTTATTCCAGTCGTATCTCATTAAGGAAATTGACGGGATTCGTATATTGTTCATCGGGATTATCACTGAGGAAGTCATGGATCGCAATGAACCCCTTCTCGGTACCTTCATCACCGTTGAAGATGCGGCGAAGGAGGTCGAGTACATCTGCAACTGTTATCGCGATGTCGACATCGATCTGACCGTTCTACTGACACATATCGGATTCGAGCGAGACAAAGAGCTCGCAAGTCTGTTGCCTGCGGAGACCGGTGTCGATCTGATTATCGGCGGACACAGCCACACCATGCTTGAAGAACCCGAACTCGTCAACAACATTCTCATCACCCAAGTGGGTACCGGCAGCGACTTCATCGGGCGCTACGATTTGATGATCAATATGGATACGAATTCCGTTCACGATTTCACATGGCAAACGATTCCGATTGACGACTCGCACTGTCCGAAAGATCCCGTGATGGATGAATTGCTCTCACATTATCAAGACGAAGTCGACAGTAAATACAATACCGTCCTTTGTCGTCTTCCTCACGCGTTTGAACATGAAGTGAGATTCCGCGAGACGCAACTCGGCAGTTTGATTGCCGATATATTCAAGTACCAGCTTGGGGTGGACATTGCGTTTATCGGCTCGGGGTCGATCAGAAAAGAGCGCCTTGATCCGCTCGTCACGCTGACGGATATTCTCGAAATATTCCCGTACAACGAACAGATGATCAGTTTCTCCGTTTCCGGCAAGATGCTGCGTGAGATGTTGACACATCTAATGCGTTACTTGTACAAAGAGGGCGGACGCGAATTCTACCAGTGGAATGCGGAATTCCGCGTCGAGGTTTTCGAGGACGGGGATATCGGCGCGATGACGTATAGGGGTGTCCCGGTGGAGCCGGACCACACTTTCCGCGTCGCCATGCAGGAATATCACTACGGCATTATGGCCGATACATTCGGTGTCTCACACGAGGAAATAGAGAAAGAAGGGCGCGTGCGCGTCGTCAGCACTTCGGCTCAAGACAATGTCATTGAGTATTTCAAGAAAAATAAAATCAAACGGTATCGCTGTGATGGTAGAATCGGCTTGAAAGTCGCGTTGGAAGATCGTTGACGCCGAGACCCTTAGCGCCGGCGTCAACACAGGCACAAGATCTCTAACGTGATCGGATGACTTGTTCAAGTCTTTCGAGTGCGTTCTCCAAATACGATGTCGGACAGGCAAGGTTGACTCTTACGAAGCCTTCTCCGCCTTCCCCGAACATTCGCCCCGGCGAAGCGAAGAAATACGCCCGACCCCATAGCAAATCTTTGAGTTGATCGTCATTTAGTTGCAACGAGCTACAGTCGAGCCACTGCAGATACGTGCCTTCCATGGGATACGGTCTGATCTCCGGAATGTGCCTCTGACAATAATCCTCAACGAAACGCCTGTTTTTATCGACTAGAGCGACAACCTGATCAAGCCAGTCTAGGCATTTCGTGTAGGCGATCTCACATGCCTTGAAACCGAGAATCGTAGGAGAACCCGCCGAAATTTTCCTCATGTGTTCCTTGAACCTTTCGCGTATGCCTTCTTCCGGAATGATGACATAGGACGTTTTCAGTCCTGCGAGGTTGAATGTTTTGCTTGGAGCGGAGAAAGTGACGGAACGTTGCGCATACGCCTCGCCAAGCGTCGCGTAGACGATATGGCGATGGCCGGGGAGGACCATGTCGAAATGTATCTCGTCGCTCAACACAAGCACGTCGTGCTTTAAACAGATGTCGCCGAGTCGTCGTAGTTCCATTTCGGTCCAGACGCGCCCGACGGGATTATGAGGGCTACAGAAGAGCAGCGTCGTGTTCGCCGGGTCGCTTGCCAGTTGTTCAAACAATGCCCAGTTTATTTCGTAGCGACCGTTGCGATTGATGAGAGGGCAGTTGACAACGTGACGGTCGAATTGTCCCGCGGCAAAGAAAAAGGGGTGGTAGACGGGGCTCATCATCATCACGCCCTCACCGGGGTTTGAGAACGCTTGTACGGCGAGATAGAAGGCGGGGACGACCCCCGCCGTGTTGACAATCCAGTCGCGTTCAATATTCCACGAATGGCGCGTTGACAGAAAATGAACGACGGCTTCCGTGTAAGACTCCGGAGGTCCCGCATAGCCTAGGATCGTTTTCTCGTGATCGAGAAATGCTCTCAAGCCTTCCATAATCTCGGGAGCATTTTTCAATTCCATGTCGGCGACCGTCAGAGGTATGACACCGTCCGGCAAATCTTGACTGTAAGCGAGTATCTGATCCCATTTGAGCGAGGAGCCGTCGCGTCGCTCAATGGTTGAATGAAAATCGTAAGCCATTCAGTTTATGCCCAAGGATTTTCCGCTTTCGGGACGCGAATGCCTGAGACGATACCGGGGTATTCCCAAACGAACCACTCGCTTCCTGATTCTTTCCTTCGGAGAACGACGAGACGCGGCGTGTCGGCGCCCGATGACGTCATGCGCACGCGGAACAGGAAGTCCTCATGAGAGGGTACGGGATCGTGTTCAACGTCGACGGAAAAGGGTTCATCCGGCGTGTAGTTGTTGTCGACGGTCGCCCCGACGGCGTATGAATCTGGCAAATAGAGCTTGTCCGACAACCGATCTTTCAGGAATTGTTTGTCATGATTGCTCAAGGGACGAGGTCCGTGCAGATGATTGAGCATGGCGAGCCCCGCATCTCGATCTTTCGTATATACCTTGAGCGCGACGATCAGAAGCGCTGCCGTTCCTTCAGGTCGATTCATATAATCGGGTGCAAGCGAAAGGAATTCTTCGTATGTTGAAGGAAAATTAGGAAAAGTAAAACGCATAGCGTATTCCCCCCTTTTTTATTTCAGTCTATCAGAATTCGGTGCAAAAGAAATATCGGCTTACTCGGCGATTGCGTCAAATCTCTTCAGCCACGTCGAGTTCGATGTGCCGAACATGTAGTTTAGAATCATGACTTCGCCTATGTCGTTTTCACTGACAAGCGTCTTTAAGCTGCGTTTGTAATAGCGCGGGTCAACCACGTATATTTCATCGTAGTGGTTCGCGAGGTAGGGGACGAATGCATTGCCGAACGAGTCCTTAACAACGAGTATTTTTCGTCCGCTCGCATGGCTCGTCACGATTTTCAGAAGCGCGCGGTCGCCTCCGGAATAGTTGAGATAACTGTAGTCGCCTACGATCCTCTCGTCGTTGAGACGAGTTTGGTAAGAGGAAGCCATATCACCCTTGTCCCACGCCGTCGCCTTATAGGAGTCGACGAGCGGTTTCCACCCTTCTGTCGTGTCGGGGTTGTTCTTCAAAACATCTTCCTTCGTCGCGCGGTAGAGAGAGCCGAGGTACGTTCCTTCAAGTGTGTAGTGTTCCATTTGATCGAGCCGAACGGGTGTCCAACCGGCGCTCTCACAGTGGGCGACATAGGCGTAGTAAGCGCCAAGACCGGTCCAGTGATGGTCTGTCCTGAAGTAGATATATTTGTCCCGGTTCTGAAGCAGTTTGTCGTAAGCGTTGACCCTCTTGATATCCGGTTTCAATGTATCGTTGATGATCTCAATGCAGTCTTTCTGCGAAGAATAACCTGAATGGTACTTGTCAGGCGCGAAGAGCTCGACTGCCGTCGGCACGACCATGCTGTAGAGTTGCGTGCCGGATGGTAAGCTTGCGGCAAGTTTATTGAGGCGCTCGCCGTATGCCTTGAGGTTCTTTTCGTTGCCATAGTATCGCTCCATGGCGCGATCTTTTATGATAATAACCCCGATTTTTGTCGATTTTACCTCGTCCTCCTCAATGGTCGGAATAATGGGCGGTTCTGTTTCTATTGGACCATCCGTTTGTGACGGCAACGGATCAGTGGGATCCGTGACGAGAGGCTCCGGTTGATCTGTTTCGTCCGGATCATCTTCACCCGTCAGATCATGGTCGATCGGGATAATCTGCATCCCATCCTTATTGAGATTGGGGAAAGCGATTTTGCGCCAACCCTTGCCGACCTCAATGAGCGTTGATCGGAAAGGGAACTGGTCACTGAACCAGCCCTCGATTTTAACGGACTGTTCTCCCGTTTTTGCATCTTGGAAATTGAGCTCGGGGAAGCGTCGTAAATGGCGTTTCTCTTCTACGGATACATCTTTTTCGGGCAAAATAAGGTGCAAAAGTCCGACCGCCAGAAGGATCACAACGAATACGATAATAGTGATGGCTTGATTTTCTCTACGAATTCTCATTTTCAATCACAATCCTATCACGCAACGCCCTTTAGAAACGGAAGTAGATAAACGGGTTATAGCTCGATGCGGCCAACGAAGCTGTGCAAACTAGAAGGAGTAACACGACACCAAGCGGTTGAAGCACGGTACCGACGCGCGAGGAGACGATTCGATTCAATGGACGTTTCAATCTTATCTTCAGCCACGGTAAGAGAGGCGTCGAGCCGATGATGGCGATGATGATAAAGACGAGGTGTTGTCTCCACAAAATTTGCGCCTCGATATCGGCAAACCCGGCAAGTCCGGGTGCGAACAGCCGCCCCATAAATGTGAAAAAGCCTGTGGGCTCCGTAAAATAAAAGATACTCCACCCGAAGAGAACGGCGAGCATTGTCAGCAGGTGACCGAAGACTTTAGGGATTCGTGTTTTCGCAGGCAGAATAAACGTTCTCTCGAACATCAGTATCGCAAAGTAGTAAAGTCCCCAGATGACGAAATTGATGCTTGCGCCATGCCACAGACCCGTCAGAAACCACACGATGAAGGTATTCCTTATGCGATGGCGGCGATTGCCTCCGAGCGGAATATAGAGATAGTCCCGGAAAAATGTGCTCAGGGAAATGTGCCAGCGGCGCCAGAACTCGGTGATGGTTGACGAGATGTATGGGTAGTTGAAGTTTTCCAAAAAGTGAAAGCCGAACATATACCCTAAACCGATCGCCATATCGGAATACCCCGAAAAGTCGAAGTAAATTTGTATCGCGTAGGCAAGTATCCCGAGAATTGCTGTCGCAGAACTTATCTGACCGAAGTGATCCGATTCGAGGCACACTTCAACAATCTCCGCAGCATAGTTGGCAATAAGAACCTTCTTCGCCAGACCGGCAAGGAAACGTCCAATTCCGGAGGTTACACCGTTGAGTGTGATACGACGTTTCGACAATTGCACTTCAACATCGGCGTAGCGGACGATAGGTCCCGCGATCAGTTGCGGGAAGAGTGCAACGTAGAGCAGAAAACGCCAGAACGACCGCTGCATGGCGATTTCTCCGCGGTATAAATCGATGATGTACGTCAGCGCTTGGAAAGTGTAAAACGAGATGCCGATCGGTAATGAAATGTCAGGAACCTTGAAGTTGATGAACGGTATCACGTTGAGAATCTCGACGAAAAAACCGGCATATTTGAAGTATGCGAGGCTCGAAAGGGCGATAACGATCGCAACGATAAGCCAGAATCGTCGTTTTCCTTTCGACCTTGAGCGGTTCAGGAAAAAACTCGAAAGCCAGATGACGAAGGAAGTAGTGATCATGAGCACGACGTATATAGGTTCGCCCCACGCATAAAAAAACAGCGAGAATACAAGCAAGATCGCGTTCTGCACGCTGGTCTTAGGGGTCAGCCAAACGGCCAGAAGGCAGAGCGGCAAAAACATATATAAAAAGATGAGCGACGAAAATACCATGCTGCTTTCTCCACAGAAATTAATTCTACTCTAACTTGGCTATGTGTCAACCGAGAGATAGCTACGGAGCGCCCACCGTTTCGATGTAGGCGAGGAGAAGGTCGACGACTTGACCGTAGGTCTTGACGCCGTCTTCTTCCTTGTTCGCTTTCAGATAGGCATCGTTAACGGCCGTCGAGATCGTTGCAATCGGCGTTTCAAAGGCTTTCCAGTATTCTCTTCCCGCTTTCAGGTCACGAGCGACGGCGGGGGTAATGTATCCGTACGCATTCGCCCAACGGTCGCGATTCTCGCTGTAGAGCCTGTTGTTCAAATGTTTCCATGCGCTTATCAAGCCTGAGTAACGCCACACAGGATCGGGGTGATGAATACAACTGATAAAACCGGCAAGATTCGTATCGTCCTCACGTGCAAAACCGCGTGCATGCGCGACTTCATGAGCCGCCGTCGCGGGAATGGCGTAGTCGGGCTGATCGGTATTGACGTTCACTTCGACGAAGAGAGGCATGTACATGCCGACGATATGGGTGTACGACCAATAATAAGACAGAATCACGTTTTTCGGTACGGGGCGAATGGAGCTCTTCAGAGCCGGATAGATTTCACCCGCTTTATCCCATCCGATGTGGGAATCTTTGAAAAGGTCACGAAGAGAACTGACAATAAGGACGCCGTTTTCATCCTCCGGCAAATCTTCGCGCACTTCTCCTGCAGCACGGGCGAAGGCGATGGTTGCGTATTCGAGTTCTTCGCAAGAGCGCTTTTTGACTGTGAGACCGAGCGCTTCCGAAAGAGGTGAACGCGCGTAATGGATGCCGTGAAATGCGAGGAAGAGCGACAGCGCAAAGAGAGCGATTGTGAGTACGACAAGTGTTGATTTCAGGAGTCGTCGCCATCTCCAAGCAGGATGGCGGATGAGCCTTGCGATGCCGTAGACTGTGAGCGCGGTAAGGGTCAGCACACCCCCCACAACAAGTAGTTCAGTCAAAGAAAAGGGGAGAAGGTTGATGACAGATGACAGACCTTTAGCTAATGGTTGGAACACCTTTTCCGAATACGTATCGGCAACCGCCGCATTATTGAAAGCGATGGCGCGCAAGATGATTAGTCCGAACGAAATGAATGCGGCGATGCCCAGAGCAATGTAAGTAGCCTTCAGTTTCGGCTTTTGAAGTTCTTTTTTCGTTTTTCTCTTTCGCATTGACTCCGTTCCCGTCTTAATCATGATCCGCAAGAGAGGGCATGCTGTTCAATGTGTACGGAGTAAGAGTAACGGTCACGCAAAAAACAGTCAAGGCTATAGAGTTCAAGCCTAGACGCTGTAAAGGTGAAAGATTTCGTTGTTCCCTGTATAGCGTTGGTTACCGCCTTATCTGTTATAGTGACAGTGGAGATCGTTTGTTCCGTATACAAATGATCTTTCCATTATTACTGTCAAAGCAAAAGAAAGAGAGGTTTTCTATGCCTATTCCGACTCCACACATTGAAGCTAAAAGTCCTGACGAGATCGCCAATACCGTCTTGATGCCGGGCGATCCGTTACGTGCGAAGTTTATCGCCGAAACATATCTGGAAGATGTCACGCAATTTAACCGGGTGCGCGGGATGCTCGGTTTTACGGGCTACTACAAAGGCAAACGCGTCTCCGTCATGGGATCCGGCATGGGTATCCCGTCCGCCGTCATTTACTACCATGAATTGTTCGCTTTTTACGAGGTCGATACGATTATTCGTATTGGCACTGCGGGGGCGATGCAAGCCAATATCGCGTTGCGCGATATCGTGATCGCAACGGCATCGAACACTGATTCGAATCTCAACAGCGGACTTTTCGGACCGTATACTTTCTGTCCGACTCCCGATTTCGATTTAATGATCGAGGCGTATGAACGCGCCAAGGAACTCGGCATTTGTGTGCATGCCGGCACTGTCTGCAGTTCCGACCTTTTCTATAGGGAATTGGATCCCGGAGTCACGGAGCGTTTACAACAATACGGAGCGCTCGCTGTGGAGATGGAATCTGCAGGTCTCTACATGACTGCCAGAAAGCTCGGCAAACGCGCTTTGGCGATGTTTACCGTCAGTGACAGTCTCGTGACGCATGAGGCGGAAAGCGCCCAAGCGAGACAAGAAGCCTATCGTCATATGATGGAACTGGGTCTCGAGATCGCCCCCGCATAATGAACGTTACAATCTTCTAACTTTAAAGGGACTGTCTTCAAGGCAGTCCCTTTTCTGTGTATGACGGGCATGCCGTCAATCTGTGGTGAAAGTCCACGAGGGGCGTAGCTCTCGACGAACCCCAAAGCGACTCCCAAGGTTTGTACCGTGAGGTGCAGGCGAGAGGAAGGGATAGCGAAATCGTAGCCTGACGAACAGAAACCTGATATTAAGGCGTATATGGCGGATAAGCTAGCCCAAGGTAGCGAAGTCCAAAAGAGAGTCGTAACCCATATGCGTAAATCAGGCAGGTAGACGAGGAAAGATTGGCGACTTATCCCGTGAGGTCTCACAGGCGGCGAAATAGCTGTAGTAACAACGAACTGTGAGAAGTCAGCAGAAGTCATAGTACCACCTAAAGTGGGAAGGACTGAACAACAGAACGTGTGAAACGAATGTATGTCTCTTTGGAACTATCTGACAGCGGATGTAGGCGAAACGTAAATGAGCCGTAAACGCACAAACATAGGAATTATCCAAGAGAGCGGAAAGGAGAGGAACACACAGGGTATGTCGGAATTACTGGAAAGGATACTGTCGAGAGAGAACATGAACGAAGCGTACAAACGGGTCAAAGCCAACAAAGGCTCAGGTGGCGTGGACGGCGTGGAACTCGAAGAACTCCCCGAATACATCAGGGAGAACTGGGACAGTATCAAGGAGCAAATCAGAGCGAGGAGGTACAAACCACAGCCCGTAAGGCGAGTAGAGATACCAAAGCCCGACGGAGGAAAACGTAAACTTGGAATACCAACCGTAATGGACAGGGTAATCCAACAGGGCATAGCACAGATGATCGGACCGATGTGTGAGCCTCTGTTTTCAGAAAACAGCTACGGTTTTCGTCCGAACAGAAGTGGTGAAATGGCAATCAAAGAACTGCTCAAATTCCTCAACGAGGGATATGAGTGGATCGTGGACATAGACCTAGAGAAATTCTTCGACAATGTGCCACAGGATAGACTGATGAGCCTAGTTCACAACATCATAAACGACGGGGACACGGAGTCCTTAATCAGGAAATATCTGAAAGCGGGAGTAATGACAGAGGGAAGATACGAGCGGACGGACAGGGGAACGCCACAAGGCGGAAACCTATCACCGCTACTGTCAAACATAATGCTCAACGAATTGGATAAAGAACTGGAGAAACGGGGGTTGCGCTTCGTAAGATACGCTGACGATTGCGTTATTACGGTCAGAAGCGAAGCCAGTGCGAAGCGTGTCATGTGTTCGATAACCGACTGGATAGAGCGGAAATTAGGGTTAAAGGTGAATGCGACCAAGACCAGGATAACAAGACCGAGCAAGCTAAGATATCTCGGTTTTGGGTTCTACAAGGACGTAAAAGCTAAGGAATGGAAATGCCGACCACATCAGGACTCGGTGAAGAAATTCAAGCGGGCACTAAAAAGACTGACAATCCGTAAATACTCCATGAGTTTCGATGAAAGAGTAAAAAGACTGAACTGGGTTATACGTGGGTGGATAAATTACTTCGCTCTTGCTTCAATGAAAACAGCTATGAGGGACATAGACGCTCATTTGCGTACACGGCTTCGGGTAATCATATGGAAGCAATGGAAAGTATCCTCTAAACGACAATGGGGATTGCAGAAACTCGGCATAGACAAAGACCTGGCAAGACTCACGTCTTACGTGGGCGACCGCTACCAATGGGTAGTAACCAAGACTTGTGTCGTGAGAGCAATTTCAAAAGAAAAGCTGTCGAGAAGAGGACTAGTAAGCTGTCTAGATTATTACAACGAACGCCACGCCCTGAAGTTATGTTGAACCGCCGTATGCCGAACGGCACGTACGGTGGTGTGAGAGGGGAGGGAACTCCTCCCCTACTCGATTCAATCCGTTAGTGATTGCCGTTTCAGACGCGTTCTTCAATGGCTGCTGCGTCGTATCTCGTCGTATTCAGCTCATGAACCTTCTCGACAAATGCTTCAATATCTAATGAACCGATGTTTCCTTCATCGCGGCTACGAACGGACAATGTCTTTTCCTCCGCTTCGCGATCGCCCACAACGAGCATGTAGGGGATTTTCGCGAGTTGTGCCTCGCGGATCTTGTATCCGATTTTTTCATCGCGTACGTCGAGTTCCGCACGGAAGCCTTCATGTCTCAGTCGCGCAACGACTTCTTCAGCGTAATTTGAATTTTGCTGTGAAATAGAGAGGACACGCACCTGCTCCGGTGATAGCCAGAATGGGAACTTGCCTCCGTAATGCTCGATCAGAATCGCTATGAAGCGCTCAAGCGCACCCAATGCCGTCCGATGGACGACAATCGGGCGATGTTTTGCGCCGTCAGGGCCCGTGTATTCGAGATCGAATCGTTGCGGCATCTGAAAATCGAGCTGGATTGTGCCACACTGCCATCCGCGACCGATCGCGTCCTCAATATGAAAATCGATCTTGGGACCATAGAATGCGCCATCTCCGGGGTTGATGCGGTAATCGGCGCCGAGATCTTCCAAGACTTTCTGTAGCACGCTTTCTGCACGATTCCAGTCTTCGACGTCTCCCATGGAGTTTTCCGGTCTCGTTGAAAGTTCCACGCGGTAACGGAAACCGAAGGACCGGTAGATACGATCGATCAACCGGATGATGCCGCTGACTTCATCTTCAATCTGATCGGGCGTCATAAAAAGATGCGCGTCGTCTTGCGTAAAGGCGCGTACGCGCATGAGTCCGTGTAGGGTCCCCGATTTTTCGTGGCGATGGACAAGGCCGAGCTCACCCATGCGCAAGGGGAGATCGCGGTAAGAACGCGGTTTATTCTTGAAGATGAGCATACCGCCAGGACAGTTCATGGGCTTGACGGCATAGTCCTGTTCATCGATCTCGACAGTATACATATTGTCTTTGTAGTGATCCCAATGGCCCGACTCTTCCCAAAGAGAGCGTGCGAGAATCATCGGTGTGGAGACGAGTACATATCCTGCTTCGCGGTGGAGTTCTTTCCAATAATCGACGAGCAACTCGCGCAACACCATGCCTTTTGGCAAGAAAAACGGAAAACCGGGACCCGCCTCGGATGTCATGAACAGCTCAAGTTCCCGTCCCAATTTGCGGTGGTCGCGTAGTTTCGCCTCTTCCAGTAAAGTGAGGTAACGATCGAGTTCCTCTTTTTTCGGGTACGAGACGCCGTAAATACGCGTCAGCATCTTATTCTTTTCATCGCCGTGCCAGTAAGCGCCGGAAACGCTGAGAAGCTTGAAGGCTTTGATCTGTTTCGTGTATCGAATATGAGGTCCCGCGCAGAGATCGGTAAAATCATCCTGCCTATAAAAGGAAATTTCTTCGTCTTCCGGCAATGCCAATATCATCTCTAGCTTGTAAGGTTCGTCTTGCAGCTTAACGTACTCGATGGCTTCTTCACGAGGCAACGTGAAGCGCTCAATCTTATAATTCGCTTTGACGATTTTCTTCATCTCTTCTTCGATAGCGGGGAGATCGTCCGTCGTGAATCCGCCTTCGCGATCGAAATCGTAGTAGAAGCCGTTTTCAATCGCAGGTCCGATCGCCAGCTTCGTCTCGGGAAAAAGTCGCTTGACTGCGTGCGCAAGTAGGTGAGAGCTGCTATGCCAGAATGCATGCATATCCTGATCTTGTGCTTCGCCATCGGCTGTCGTCGTCATCACGACCTGTTCTTTCTTATCTTCTAAGGGAAGATCTTGTCGTTTTGCTTCGTCCGGCATATCAGTTTCTCCTTTTCTATATTTTTTTGGCGTCCGTCCGCAGGGCTCCAAATAAGAATCCAACCGTCGGCATGGACGATTCTCTACCGATCGATTGAAAACTATAGTAAAGGATAGCCTAGCCGCAAAAGATTGGCAATAACGGAATGTTACGCACGATCGATAAAATGATTAGAAACGATTAGCAGTTGTACTCAGTTTGAGCGCGATACCAGTCGTCAAAATTGTCGATTTCATGTCGATACGGTAGTGATGGCTGCGCTCCGATTTTTGTCACGCTGATGGCGGACGCTTTCGTCGCGAACTCAATCGCCCGAACGAGTTCATCAGTTGTGGGAGCGAAAATGTCTGTCGACTGCTCTGCCAACATGCGATCAATTTCACACGCTACCGCGCCGTTAAAACAATCGCCCGCCGCCGTCGTATCGATGGCGTCGACGCGGTAGGCGGGGATATGTTTTACATTTTCTTCGTGATCGATACAGAGTGAACCGAATGAGCCGAGCGTGACGATGAGAGATTTTACCCCACGCCTATAGAGCGTACGCGCCGCCTCAATCTGTTGCGGGCGCGTTCCGGTCGGCAAACCGGTCAAGATCGACAATTCACTCTCATTCGGCGTCAAGAGGTCAATGTATTTGTATGTATCAGAAGGAAGCTCCAAAGCGGGAGCAGGATTGAGAATCGTAAAGACGCCCTCTTCACGCGCGATGGCAAGCGCCCGGTGCACGGCGTTCAGAGGAATTTCGAGCTGAAGAAGGAGAACACGCGAACGTGTAATGACGGGGCGCAACGCCTCAATCGATTCTTCGTTGAACGTATGATTCGCCCCCGAGATAACAGTGATACGGTTTTGTCCCTTTGCGTCAACGAGGATCACCGCGATTCCCGTCGGAATGCCGTCTATCCTCTCAATGGCGGCGCCTTCGGCAAACTCGCGTTTCAATCCTTTGAGGATAGTTTCGCCGAACGAATCATTACCGACGCGCCCGACCATGGTCGTCTCGGCGCCGCATCGGGCGGCAGCGACGGCTTGGTTGGCACCCTTGCCGCCGAAAACTTGGTAAAAGTTGTTGCCGAGAACCGTCTCGCCCGCATCCGGCGCCCTGTCGGCCATCACCACGAGATCCATATTAATGCTACCGATGACAGCGATCATAGGAATACACTCCTTCTCTTCGTCATGCGTTCAGTATATCACCGTTACGTTTGTCGGATTGTCCCAATCAATTCGTTGTGCGCATTCCGCTGAATGCCAAAGTAACTTGGACAGTAGAGTAGTTATTCAAGAATTGACTCAAATACTGCGCTGATCGAGGTTTAGAATTGTATTGAATGTTACTAAAAGAGAGTAAAAGCTGGTAGAATAGAGTCATAGAAGGGAAAGACAGGCGAGATTAAGCAACCCTATCGTACAAAACTTGATTTGTGTCAAGTTAAGTTGGACGGGTGTTTTGGAAGAGAACGACGCTCTCGACTAGACCTCCTTTCTTAGAAAATTAGGTGTTGTCGCTCTTGTTTTTAGTCGGCAACACAGGGTTTCAACGAAACCCGATCGGGTGGAAGTTCCGGTATCCCTAAGAGAGATAGAACTTCCCGACCAAAGAGGAAGCTGAACGAATCGGTGGGTGAGATATCGTTCAGCTTCTTTCGGTTCATGCCATTGAGATGAGCCATGACCTGATTGAGTTTTTCCTGCCTCAAATGATCGAACGATGATCCCTTTTCGAGAATACGTCTCAAATGTTTCTGTGCGCCTTCTACACCCGCCTTCTGGTTTGGCACACTAGGATCACAGTAGAAGATTCTTGTGCGTTGGACGCCGTGTGAGTCAAATTCAATGGCGCGAGGATTAGAGAACTCCGAGCCATTGTCGGTGAGTAACACGGGGAAGAGCTTTTGGAAAAGCTCTCTTCCCAACGTCTCGTCGAGCCAATTGAAGATGTCGATGACCGACTGTGCTGTGTTCCTTTCACGGAGGAATAAGAGAAGATAACAGGACGTTCGGAAGTAAAGTGACAGAATGACTTTGCCTCCTACGGTTCCGACGACTGTGTCCATCTCTACCACGGCCGGTTCACCCTCATCCTCCATGTGTTGAA
>LSQX01065798.1_pt1 | contig 14666 bp, 9 predicted proteins | sample 654561 | NCBI WGS metagenome assembly LSQX01 (sample SAMN04489861, study PRJNA283612) | anaerobic digester metagenome | isolation source: 4 biogas reactors fed with cattle manure at either 37C or 55C with and... | place: Denmark: Kongens Lyngby | collected 2014
CAAACAAACCCAATTTCCTCTTATGAAAAAATCGTAAGATACTATTCCACAACTGTTTACTGATCACTGACAACTGATGACTGTAAAAAAAAACCCAATTTGTTGAGCCGAAAACAGACTCACTCACTCGGAATCCCCGCTTGACCAAAAGGTTTATTCTGCTACACTAATATAAGATATTTTTATGAAACAATCCACACGCAATATATTGCTTCAGGCCGTTTCCGGCCTGATGATCATTACGCTGCTGATTTGGCAGGGCAAGCGGCCTCGCCTCGTCGAGCTGGACAGCGGCTACTACCAGACGATGGGGACATTAGCCCGGATGTTGGTCGTCGCCCCGGACAAGGCAACCGCCGAGCAGGCCGTCAAGGCGGCCGTGGCGGTCTTCGACCGCATCGAGACGCTGATGAGCGATTACGACCCCGATTCGCAGATTTCCGAGGTCAACCGCCGGGCATTCGCCGAGCCGGTCGCCGTGGATGCGGATGTCTTCGACGTTCTCGTCGCCGCCGTTGAATACAGCAGACTGTCCGACGGTGCCTTTGACATCACCGTCGGCCCGGTCGTCCAGTTGTGGCGCACCGCCCGCAACACCGCCGTCGCCCCCACCCCCGAACAAATCGCCGACGCCGGCGCAAAAGTCGGCTGGCGCCATCTCATCCTCGACCCCGAACACAAAACCGTCCGCTTCGCCCTCGAAGGAATGGCCCTCGATCTCGGCGGCATTGCCAAAGGCTACGCCATCGACAAAGCCGCCGAGGCCATCCGTCAGGCCGGGGCCGTCGGGGGCATGGTCGATATCGGCGGCGATCTGGTCTGCTTTGGCCGTTCTCTCGGCCAAAATCCCCGCTGGCTCATCGGCCTCCAAGACCCCGCCGCCGATGAAAAACACCTGATGCGTCTTGCACTCGACGACCGCGCCGTCGCCACCAGCGGCGACTACAGACGATTCACGATCCTGAACGGACAGAAATACAGCCACATCGTCAACCCCGTTACCGCCGACGCCGCCGCCGACCTGTCCAGTGTTACCATCATCGCCCCGACCGCCATGCAGGCCGACGCCTTGGCCACCGCCGTCAGCGTCCTCGGTCCCGAAAAAGGCATGGCTCTGATCGAAACAATTGACGATGTCGAAGCCATCCTGATTCGCAGCAACACGCCAAATGAATACCTGACCACCTCCGGCGCCTTTCGCTACATCCACAACACCCCCGTCACCCACTAACCCCGCCAACTCTTCTCTGAAAACTGTTCACTGATAACTGTTTACTGATAACTGTTTACTGATAACTGTTTACTGATGACTGTCTTCAATACCGATACACAGCCTTGTTCTCCGGCGACAGCCGCACCCGCATCCGTCCCGGCTCAACCGCGACCTGCTGCACCCAAATCCGCTGTTTATCAAACTCAAAAACCGGCTCAATCGGTTCATTGGCGACAATCGCCCGCAGCACCACCTCGACCCCCGGCCAGTCGCCAAAGTCCCCTGCACTGTCTCGAACGGCTTTCTCGGCAATCCGCACTGCAACCTCGGTAAACGGCAAAAGCCCCAGCCGCACGGTCTGGATATGCGCGTTCAGCCGGCCCCGCTCATCCATCACCGGCCGCGCCGTCACCGTCAGCACAGAAGACAACCCGTAATAATCGACCCGGCTCATCAGATGCACCGTCCCGGCCTCAAACACCACCATCGGTATCCCCACCGTCATCTCATCAAACTGCTGCGGCCAGACCCCCCGGCTGAGAATATCGTTGACCCCGTCCTGCTCAATCACCATCTCGAACGGCTCGTTGAGCTGTACCCCATTGTAAAAATCCGGCGCCAACCGATGCGTCAGATAGGGACTAACCTCTTCGGGATTCTCTGCCGCCACCGGCCGATACGCCGGCGGGGAAGAGTGAAGCAGCCCCCAAACCCCCGCCAAACCCCCGATCACAATCACCGCAGCAATCGCTATGTATAGTTTCCACCTTGACTTAGATTTACCGGCAATATTTTTTTTTCGATTCATCTCAACATTCTCGATTTGTTTCTTGCTCGTTATTGAACAAGCGATTATAGTGGAATGTCTTTATCTTTGGAATAATGTGATTTAGAAAATATGCAGTTAGAAAGGACATACACGTGGCCAGTCATTTTGCTGATCGACTTTGTGAAGCGGTTAAAAAGAAAAATACGCCTCTGATCGTCGGGATAGACCCTGTCTATGCCCGCTTGCCGCAGGCCATTCGCGCCCGTCAGAAGAGCCGCCAGAAAGACCTCGCCGTCGAGATCGACGCTCTGTTTGAATTCAGCGCCAAGGTCGTCAAGATCGTCGCCCCGCTCATCCCGGCTGTCAAGATCAACATCGGCTACTTCGAGCGCTACTTCTGGGAAGGCATCGAAACCTATTACGCCCTCATCAGCGAGGCCGACGCGATGGGCGTCGAAATCATCGGCGACGTCAAACGCGGCGACATCGGCCACACCGCCCAGTGTTACGCCGAAGCGCATCTCCAGAATCCCGATTTTGTCGGGATGGAAGATATTATCTCGCCCGACGCCGTCACCGTCAACGGCTTTGCCGGGGCCGAAGGCATCGTGCCCTTTGCCGATATCGCCAACGACCAGGGCAAGGGCATCTTCGTCTGGGTGCGCGCCAGCAACCCCACCGCCGGCGTGATTCAGGACTTTGCCGACGCCGCCGGCGTCAAGATGTACGAAAAGATCGCCGAAGTCGTCGGTGAGATCGCCTCCCAACCCAAACGCCTCGGCCAGGAAGGCTACAGCAACGTCGGCATGGTCGTCGGCGGCACAACCCCCGCCGAAACATCCATCCTCCGCCAGCGCTATCCCAAATGCTGGTTCCTCGTCCCCGGTTTCGGCGCACAGGGCGCAACACCGGCCGACTGCCTCCGCTTTGAAGACAAAAACGGACGCGGAGTACTGGTCAATGCCTCCCGCTCCATCCTCTATGCCTATGACAACCCCAAATACACCGATCAATTCGGTGACAACTGGGAAAAGTGCATCGAACAGGCCGCCATCGACGCCAAAATGGAACTGGCAAAAGCTCGAACCTGATGAGGCGGTAATCCGACCTGAAATACAATTCCGTCAACTCCCTGCGGCAAAAATTGCACATAAGGGGTACGCGGATTGTATGTTTTGAGCGAGATATATCGGGCGGCGATGAATGAATGATGCGTTAAGCTCCTTTATTTAATTGACTTGTGTTTTTTGGCAGGATTGGCACAGAACTTGTTGTCTCTGTTTTATGTTATTGTCCGGAAAAGACGTGATTTTTGCGGACGAATCGTGTTTAATACAGGCAATTAAAGACAGACAACTTGACAGACGGGAGAGGTGCTTTTATGGAGACACTGAGAGGACGTCGGACCCAAGCGGGGCAACCCATTGAGGTGACAAAGACACAATCGCTGCGACTGGGGATTGATATTGGGTCGGTCAGCAGTGATATGCTGGCGCTGGATGAGCGCGGGCATGTGGTATTCAATGATTATCGGCGGACGCTGGGCCGACCCGTGGAGACGGTGGCCGAGCAACTTGAGCGGCTGTTTGCGGCGGTTCCGGCGGCGCGGTTTGAGCGGATGGCGGTCACGGGCGCGGCCGGGCGACTGACAGCGGAGATAATCGGAGCACCCTTCGTCAATGAGGTGCGGGCGCAGGCAATGGGGGTGTCGCATCTGTATCCGGAGTTTGCCGAAGCCACGGTCATCGAAATGGGCGGGCAGGACAGCAAGCTGATCTTTCTGGAAAGCCGCAACGACACGCTGGAGCTGCATGATTTTGCGCTCAATTCGGTCTGTGCGGCGGGCACGGGGTCGTTTCTGGATCAGCAGGCCGAGCGGCTGGGTATTTCCATTGAAGAAGAGTTCGGCAGCCTGGCACTGCAAAGCACCTCCGTGCCGCAGATGGCCGGGCGATGCTCGGTCTTTGCCAAGAGCGATATGATTCACCTCCAGCAGGTGGCCACACCCGTGTGCGATATTGTGGCCGGACTGTGCCTTGCACTGGCGCGAAGTCTCAAGAATAATCTCGGCTGCGGACGTACGTTTGTCAAGCCGGTGATCTTTACCGGCGGCGTGGCGGCCAATGCGGGCGTGGTGCGGGCGTTTGAGGATGTGCTGGGGTTGGAGCGAGGCGAACTGATTGTGCCGTCGCTGCATTTTTATACCGGGGCGCTGGGAGCGGCGCTGGCGGCGGAAGCATCGGGCAAACAGGCGCTGACGGCGGTGGACAAACTCAAGACCTTCTTAACCCAAGGCGACGCGGCGCATCGGCGGATTCCCCGTCGGCAACGGCTGGAAACGCCGATCACGCCGCCGCCGGATAGCCGGGTTTTTGCCGAGCGGCTGGACACGCATTCGGGCTGCGAGGCGTATCTGGGGGTGGATGTCGGCTCGATCAGTACGAATGTGGCGGTGGTCGATGCCGACAAGCGTGTGCTGGCCAAAGAATACCTGATGACGGCCGGACGGCCGCTGGAGGCGGTACGCGAGGGGCTGCGCCGCGTGGGCGAGCGCGTGGCCGGCAAGGTCAAGATCGTCGGGGCAGCTACGACCGGGTCGGGGCGGTATCTGACGGGCGACTTTATCGGGGCCGATGTCGTGATCAATGAGATTACCGCGCAGGCCGCCGGCGCGGTGGCCGTGTGTCCGGAGGTCGATACGATCTTTGAAATCGGCGGACAGGACAGCAAATACATCCGCCTGGAAAACGGCGTGGTGGTGGATTTTGAGATGAACCACGCCTGCGCGGCGGGGACGGGGTCATTTCTGGAAGAGCAGGCGCAGCGGCTGGGCATCTCGATCAAGGAGGAGTTTGCGGCCCTGGCAATGCAAAGCGAACAACCCGTGCGGCTCGGCGAGCGGTGTACAGTGTTCATCGAGTCGGACCTGCTGGGCTATCAGCAGCAGGGCGCACAGACCAAAGACCTTGTGGCCGGACTGGCCTATTCGATTGCGACCAATTACCTCAACCGCGTTGTCGGGCGTCGCAAGGTGGGGCAGCATATCTGTTTTCAGGGCGGCACGGCCTTCAACAAGGCGGTGTGGGCGGCTTTTGAAACGGTCACGGGCAAGACCATCCGTGTGCCGGACCATCATGAGATGACCGGGGCCATCGGGGCGGCGCTGATTGCCGCCGAGCATGTCCGGAAGATGCGCGAAGGCAACGGCCATACGCACACGACCCGGTTTCGCGGGTTTGAAAATCTGACGCATGTGCAGTACACCGTCGAGACGTTTACCTGCGAGGATTGCTCCAATGCCTGCGAAATCAAGAAGGTGGAGTTGGAAGGCTCCGAACCGCTCTATTACGGCTCGCGCTGCGACCGGTACAATGTGCGAAAAGAAAAGGTTACATCGACCGGCGAAGATATTCTGACGTGGCGCACGGCGCGATTGTTTGAGCGTGCGGAACTTGGAAGTCAGAAGTCAGGAGTCAGGAGTCAGGAGTCGGCTGAACAACTCAAAGCTCCCGTCGTGGCTATCCCGCGTGCCCTCATCACATGGCAACTGCTGCCGCTGTTTTCACGCTTTTTCCAGGAGTTGGGTTATGACGTAATCATCTCCGGAAAGACGACCAAAAAGACGATCCGGGCAGGCATTGAGGCGGTTCCGGCCCAGCCGTGTTTCCCGGTTAAGGCGGCATTCGGACACGTCAAAGAACTGCTGGACGCGCAGCCCGACTATCTGTTTATCCCGTGCATTCCAAGTATGACGCCGACAGCAGACATACAGAAACATACCAAGCTGTGCCCCTACGTCCAGTCGTTTGCGTTTCAGGTGCAAAGTGCGATGGGCGGGCAACTCGGACGAACAAAAATTGTCAGCGGCCCGCTGTACCTGGGCGACGGCGAAAAGCAGATGCAGACCTCGTTCCGCAAGCTGGCCGCATCGGTCGGCGCCGATGTCAAACGGGCGGACTCGGCCCTGCATGCGGCGATGGCGGCACAGGAGGCGTTTGACAGCGACATCCGCCAAAAGGGACAGGCTATCCTGGATGCGCTGAAACCAAATGAGCGGCTGTTTGTGCTGATCTCGCGGCCATACAACGGATTGGATGAGGGGATGAACCTGCGGCTGTCGCAGAAGCTGGAGGCGATGGGCGTGCGGTGGATTCCTATGGAGATGCTGGATGTGGCCGCCGCGCCGCTAACCGATGAAGGATTGCATGAATCAGTGTATTGGAGTTACGGGCAGAAGATTTTGCGAGCTGCAGAGATCATCCAGCGGGATGAACGGCTGTTTGCGATCTATCTGAGCAATTTCAGTTGCGGGCCGGACTCGTTTATGCAGCATTTCTTTACCGATATCATGCGGCCCAAACCGGCGCTTTTGCTGGAGTTGGACGAACATTCCGCCGACGCCGGGCTGGTCACACGGCTGGAGGCGTTTTTCGAAAGCCTCAGGCATTACCGTCCCGCGCGGCCAGAGGCCAAGCGGACAGTTTCCTGCGGCAGTCAGAGCTGCGCAACCACGCCCGATCATAGGCTGTATGTTCCCTATATGGGCGATGTGTCTTATGGGTTTGCGGCGTGTTTCCGCGCGTACGGCCAGCCGGCGGAAGTGCTTCCGATCGCCGACGAGCAGACGCTCAATCGCGGGCGGCAATATACCACCGGCAAGGAGTGTCTGCCCTGTGCGATTGTTGTCGGCGAGATGCTTCAGACGCTGGAGGCACGCGGCGCGGCGCAAAAATCGGCGTTCTTTATGCCCGGCAGCTGCGGGCCGTGCCGGTTCGGGATGTACAACTGCCTGCAGCGGATGGTGCTGGGGCAAGTCGGGCGGGCGGATACGATAGTGTTGTCGCCTAATCAAGATAACAATTTTTTCCGCGAGTTTGCACGAAGTCTTAACGGCGTATCGGTAACGACGATGTTGAAGGATTTCTGGAAGGCGGTGATAGGGTGTGACTTGCTGCACAAGGCGTTCTTGCGCGTTCGGCCGTATGCAAACGATAGGCAAGCCGCCGAAGCGGTCTATCGGGAATTGCTCGACGAATGGTGCCTTCGGATCGAAGCGCGGCAATCGCTCAAAACACTGACGGCGTTTATGGAGCACGCGGCGGACAAGCTGGCCGATGTACCGTCGGAGCGGACGCAGCCGCGGCCGCGGATCGGTATTGTCGGGGAGATTTATGTGCGGTCGCATCCGTTCACGAACAACGATGTGATCCGTCGGCTGGAGGGGCTGGGGGCGGCGTGCGAACTGGCCAGCTTCTCGGAGTGGGTCTATTATGTCAACGCGACGAACTGTTCCAACGCCCGAAGGCAAGGGCGGTGGGGCACGCTACTTAGCACATGGCTTCAGGATACCGTACAGCACACGATTGAAAAGCGGCTGGCACAGCCGCTGGAGCGGAGGTTTGGCGCGCTGGCCGAGGAGCCGGTCGCGCGGACGCTTGACGCGGCCGTGCCGTATCTCCATCCGGCGTTTCAGGGCGAGGCAGTCCTCAGTGTCGGCAAGATGATCGAGATGCACCATCACGGCATCGGCGGCGTGGTCAACGTGATGCCGTTCACCTGTATGCCTTCGACGGTCGTCAGCACGCAAACGCAACGGATCATCGCCGACTGCGGCGGGATGCCCGTGCTGAACCTGAGCTTTGACGGTCAGGAAGACGCCGCCCTGACGACCCGGCTGGAGGCCTTTGTCGAGCAGGTGAGGGCCAGAAACGCTGCCCCGGAGAGACTGAAAATAGAGGGTAGAAGATAGAAAACAGAGTATAGATTAAAGAGGAATGTGCAATAAATGATACGCAGGTAAGCATTATATGTTCATCTGCGTTTTTTAGGCAATGAGAAATCGCCATCCTATTTTATCTGTAAGTCATTGCTAATAAATTACATATCTACATTTCAACGGTTTGGCACAGCATTTGTTCTACCTTATTCCGAATAACACTGTGTTGTCCAAAAATGAAAACACGTATAGCGGATAGGGTAAACCGATGCTGACGGGAATGCTGATGATAGCGGCCTTGACGGCAGGGCTTGGACTGGCGGCCTTGCTGCGAGGGGATTGAGGGCAGGCCGTCGGATGGGATGGCACGTTGCATAGTTGAGGGGTTTATGATAGAAATAATGCGAAACTGGATAGGCGGACAGCAAAGGATGCACGTGGCAGAACGGCTGGACATCGAACCGATTGAGCAGGCCAACGGCCGGGGGTATTCGGCGGCGGTGCAGGCGTATTTTGCACACTACCGGTTGGGACTTGCCGGCGACGGTGGCGAACATCTGTTCGGTTCGTTCCCGTCCGGCGAATTTACGCTGGCCGGGCATCTGTATCGTCCCGCCGTCTATCGGGCAACGGTGGTGCTGATTCACGGCTATCTCAACCACAGCGGACAGTTCAAAAATCTAATACACTATCTGCTGGGTAACGGTTTCGCCGTGGGCGTCTTTGACCTGCCGGGACATGGACTCAGCAGCGGCGAGGCGGCGGCGATTGAATCTTTCGACCAATATACGCAGGCCGTGGATGATTTTGTGACGGTAATCAAGTCTCGCCTGCACGGTCCATTTCACGCCGTTGGTTTCAGTCTGGGCGGGGCGATTCTGATGGATTTGCTGCTAACGAGCAAAGCTCCGTTTGAAAAAAACGTGCTGGCCGCACCCCTCATTCACTGGTCGCTGTATGAGCAATCCAAGGGAACCTACAGCGTTTACAGCAAGTTTACCGACCGGATTGCCCGTTTTCACCAGAAGAACTCCTCCGACCGCGACTACCTGATTTTCAACCGAACGCAGGACTTCCTGCATTGTACGTCGCTTTCACTGCGGTGGGTCAAGGCGCTTTTTGACTGGAATGACAGACTCGCGGCGGCGGTCCCGTGTGCCGCGACTGTCCTGGTCGTGCAGGGCGATAAAGACGGCACGGTGGAATGGGAGTATAATATTGACTTGGTAAAAAAAAAGTTTCCGAATGCGAACATTGAGATGATTGTCGGCGCTCGGCATGAACTGTTTAATGAGGCTGACATCTATCGCAGTGTTGTACTTGAATATGCGGGGCATTATTTAGCCGTTTGATACAAATCGATCTGAGGAGAAATTGATAATGCAGACAAAACAAAAAGCAAAAGGTTCCTGGGCAGTACGTTTCTTCATTCTTCTGCTGGGAGTCGTTCTGGGTGTTCTCTTCTTTTGGCTTCTGAGTTTTATCGAAGGAGATATCGGCCAGATCAAACAGCCTGACCGCAACGTCGTGCGGCAACAATATGTTGAATCATCTCTGGACAGACAAGCGGTTGAACTGGGCAGAGAGATCGACGCGATCAAACGCGAAATTCAGTCGCTGACCGAGCAGCAAAGGCTTCTTAGCAGCAGCACCAGCAGCCTGCAAAACACCATTTCGCAGCTTTTGACCATTCAAAGAGAAAGCCTTGCCAAAAATGTGGAGTTTTCCGAAAAAAGCAACCAGACTCTCCTGGACAGCCAGGCGGCGTTTCTGGACAATCAACAGAAATTCCAGATGTACAACCGGGATATTTCTGAACTGACGGCGACACTGCGGCAGAAAGAAGACATCCACGCCGAGCTGGTCAAAAATATCCGTGAAAAAGAGGCGGAGGCGGATAAGGAATTTCGGGGGGGTTATCAGAAATACCGGTTCAGAGTAGCCGTATTGAAGCTGTTTTTCCTGGTTCCGGTCTTCGTGGCGGCGTCGTTTTTGTTTCTCAAATTCCGATCCGGACCCTACTGGGCGCTGGTGTGGGCAGCCTTTTTGGCGTCGTTTATCAAAATGGCGATGGTTGCGCACGAGTACTTTCCCGGGGAGTACTTCAAGTATATTGCGCTGCTGGTCNNCCCCAAAAACCGAACTACTCCTCAAGCAGTACCAGCAGCATTATGACAAGCGCCTATGCCCGGTCTGCGGCAAGCCCATCCGAAGCGGCCCTCTCCGATTCATTGGGGCGCTTGGCAAAAAAACGCAGGTGCTGGCCGGCCAGACGGCGGCTGCTGTTCAGCAGGAACCCTATACGTGCCCGTCCTGCGGGACAGACCTGTATCACAAATGCACTGCCTGCGGCAATGTCCGTCATACGCTGCTGCCTTATTGTGAGCGCTGCGGCGATGCGGTTTCGAAACCTGATGCGTAAATTATAGTGTTGATTTGGTGACAGGATGTTAAAAGTAAAACTCGACAATCGAACCAGTCCATCGTTTCGCTGGCACAACGCCACGCAGTTTCTTGGCGCTCTCAACGACAACATCTTTCAGTTGCTGACGGCGTTCTTTCTGATCGGCCTGCTCGGCCAGGAGCGTACGGCGCAGATTATGTCGCAGACCAGCATCGTGTTTGCAATTCCGTTTTTACTGTTTACGGCACCGGCGGGCGTCCTGGCGGATCGCTTCGGCAAGCGGGATATCATCGTCATTGCAAAGATCGCCGAACTCGGGATAATGGCGGTCGGACTGGCGGCGTATTATTTTCACAGCATTTGGGGCATCTATGTTGTATTATTTCTGATGTGTACGCAAAGCGCGTTTTTCGGGCCGTGCAAGTACGGCATTATCCCTGAACTGGTCGAAACGGAGAAGATTTCGCGAGCCAATAGTTTCCTTGAGGGATTGACCTATCTGTCGGTTGTGCTGGGATCGGCCCTGACGCCGTGGCTGGCGGAACAATTTGAGCCGAACTATGCGAAAGCTTCCGTTTTGTGTGTGAGCTTATCGGTCATCGGCCTGCTCGCGAGCCTCAGGATCGGACGCACTTCGCCGCGCGCCACCGGCGAGTCGATGTCGCTGTTTTTTCTCAAAGACATCTGGCTTGCCCTCAAGCAGATCCGTCACGACCGTTATCTGATTTTGGCGATTCTGGCTTCGGCCTATTTTATGCTGCTGGGCGGGTTTGCCAAGCTTAATTTATTTGAGTACGGATCGAAAGTCTGCAATTTGACACCAATCAAAAGCGGCTATCTGTTCCTGGTGGCGGCGGTCGGCATCGGCATCGGTTCGTATCTGGCCGGGCGCATTTCGGGACGGTCCGTCGAGATCGGGATTATCCCCATCGGCGCCATCGGGATGGCGGCGACGGCCATCGGGCTGGGTCTTATCCGCTATATCCTCTCGGCTGCGCCGGACTGGGGGCTTGTGCCGGTGTTTTTAATGGTCGGATGTTTCGGTATTTGCTGCGGACTGTTCATTGTACCCATTCATTCTTTTATTCAGCTTCGCTGTCCGGACGCCATCCGCGGACGCGTCATTGCAGCGTCGAATTTTGTCGGTTGGGTCGGTATTCTGGTTGCGGGGGGGATGGTCGGATTGTTCTGCGGCTGGTTGAAGGTTTCCGCCAGTATGATGTTTCTGGTCATGGGAATACTAACCCTAGTTTTGGCGATACTGACGATTGTAATGCTGCCCGATTTTCTCATGCGCCTGCTGATCATCCTGCTGACGCGGGTGCTCTACCGCGTGCGAATGGTCGGCGTCGAAAACGTCCCGGCCCAGGGGCCGGCGATGATCATCGCCAACCATGTGTCTTGGGTTGACCCGTTTGTGCTTTTGGCGACGCAGCAGCGGCGGATTCGCTTTATCATGGATCGCGAATTCTATACCATTCGCTGGCTCAATTGGCTCTTTCGTCTGGGACAGCTGATTCCCATCAGCGCCAAAGATCCCCCCAAGAAGATCGTTGCCGCTCTGCGTGAAGGACGCAAGGCTCTGGATGAGGGTTACTTGGTCTGCATTTTTGCCGAGGGAGCAATCACTCGCACGGGTTTTCTGGGCCGTTTCCATGGAGGGTTTGAAAGGATCGCTCGAGGCACGTCGTACCCGATCATTCCGGCGTATATCGGGGGTTTGTGGGGCAGTATGTTCAGCTACCGGTACGGCAAGCCGTTGAAAACGTGGCCGCGGCGGGTCAAGGTACCGGTGTCGGTGCGTTTCGGAAAGCCGCTGTCGTCGGAAGCCTCGACGCTCGATATCCGCCGTGCAATTGAAGAATTGTCGGTCGATTACATCAATGACAAAAAACCGATGCGAAAGACGCTTGGCCAGACATTCGTCAGGTCGGCGCGGCGGTATTGGCAGCGGCCGTTTGCATCGGATACAACCGGCAAGCGTATTTCATTCGGCAAGGCCCTGATCGGGGCAACTGCGCTGGCTGACAAACTGGCCGCAATGACGCAGGGGCAGGGGCGTATCGGCATTTTTTTACCCCCAACGGTCGGCGCAGCGCTGGCCAATCTGGCGATCACGCTGCTCAATAAGCCTTCGGTGAATCTGTCCTATGCGGCTTCGGCCGAGGATCGTCGTTATATGATTGCCGAGGCGGAATTGAAGACCGTCGTGACAAGTCTTTTGTTCCTGGAAAAATTGAACATCTCGCCGAACGACTTGCCCGAAGCGGTGTTTCTGGAGGATGTGTCACAGTCGATTACCGGCGCCGACAAGCGGCGTGCCCTCGTCAAAGCCATATTCTGTCCTGCCAAACGGCTCGCCCAAGCGCAGCGTGCCGTTGCGGACGATACCGCGTCGATTTTGTTCTCATCCGGCAGTTCCGGCCGACCCAAAGGCGTCGAGTTGTCGCATCACAATATTCTCTCCAATCTGGAGATGGTGCTGATGGGTTTTCAGGTCTATCGCAGCGACCGACTCTGTGCAATATTGCCGATGTTCCATTCTTTCGGCCTCTCTTGTACGTTGTGGCTGCCGATCCTGATGGGAGTGCCGGTCTGCTTTGTGCCCAACCCCCTGGACGGCAAACTCGTCGGCCAGACCATTCGCCAAGAGAAGTCAACGCTGTTGTTCGGTACGCCCACGTTTTTCCTGAACTATCTGCGGCGATGTGAAAAAGATGACTTTGCGACGCTTCGATATGTGGTGGCCGGTGCCGAAAAGCTCAAGGTGCAGTTGATCGACGCCTTCGAAACGAAATTCGGCCTTCGCCCCCACGAGGGCTATGGAGCGACCGAATTGTCGCCGCTGGCAGCGCTCAATGTAGCGGATGCGGATATGGACGGTGTCTTTCAGGTCGGGACAAAAGAAGGCACGGTTGGGCACAACATTCCCGGTCTTGCGCTGCGGGTGGTGCATCCCGAAACGGGCGAGCCGGTGGACTTTGATGAGCCGGGCGTATTGTGGGTCAAGGGTGCCAATGTGATGAAAGGGTATTTAAACAATCCCGAAAAGACCGCACAAGTCGTCAAGAACGGCTGGTATAATACCGGCGACATTGTCACTGTCGATGAGGACGGCTTTATCACGATTCGCGACCGCCTCAGCCGATTCAGTAAGATTGGCGGCGAGATGGTGCCGCATATGACCATCGAAGAAGTATGCCTTGAGGGACTCGGGATGCACGAGCCGGTCGTGGCAATCACCAGCGTGCCGGATGAAAAGAAAGGTGAACAGTTGGTACTGCTCTTCGAAGAAGGAAGGGTCGATCCTGACACCTTGCTTCGCGTATTGGCCGAGAGCAGTCTTCCGAAACTCTATATCCCCAAACACGACAACATTTTCGGTGTTGAGAGCATTCCGTATCTAGGCTCCGGCAAGCTCGATATGATGCGCCTCCGGCAGATTGCACTGGAACGATTGTCACAAAGAAAAGCGGTCCCGTATGAATTTGAATGACACAGCGTCACTGAAAAAGGCAATAGTGTCTTTGGCCGTATTGGTCCCAATTCCGAGTATCGGCGTGCTTTCGGCAATGGTGTTATTTCCCGATACGGCATTGGGCAAAGCGCTTTTTGCCGTCAGTAAGGCAGGGCTGCTGGGTTTGCCTTTGGCGTGGTATTTGTGGGTGGACAAAGGCACCCTGAGCCTGTCTTTGCCCCGCAGGGGAGGGTTCGGAGTCGCCGTACTGTCCGGCTTGATCATCAGTGCGGCCATTCTTGCGGCCTATTGGCTGCTGGGCGATTATTTTCTGGATAAGAACATGCTGCGAGAAAAGTTGCGGGACATCGGATTGGCCGATAGGACCGCCTATGCGGCGGGAGCGGTGTACTGGATCGTCGTAAATTCCGTTCTGGAAGAGTACGTGTGGCGGTGGTTTGTGGTCAGGCAGTCCGGCCGGTTGTTCAAGCCGTTTATAGCAGTGATCGTTTCTGCCTTGTTCTTTACAGGGCATCATACGATTGCATTGAAGGTCTTTATGCCCTGGACGGCGACGCTGCTCTGTTCCTTCGGCGTTTTTTCCGGCGGGGCGATATGGTCGTGGCTCTATGTCAGGTATCAATCCATCTGGCCGGGCTATATCAGCCATGCGATTGTGGATTTGTGCATTTTCGGAATCGGTGCGGCAATGCTCTTCGGTTAAAGTGCGATGTTGCCAAAATACGGTGGGTGTCGAAGGTTACAAAAACACCAGAAAGGGAAAAGAAAAATGGACGGTTTGGCAGGGGTATTGATTATTTTAGCGATTGGCGTTCTGGCGGCCGGGCCGCTGGCGTTGATATTGACGCTGGTATTGTTCAGTAAAATCGGCAAACTTGAAGAAAAGATGCGATGGCTCTCATCGGGACGACCGGTTTCCGCACCGCCCCGACCTTTCCCCGTCCCGACAGCGCCGCCCGCACCTCAACCGACGCAGCCGACAATGGAAACGCCGGTGACTGCACCGAAAGCCCCGCCGCCGGTTGAACATCTCCCCACAACGCCGCAGGCCTCGTCCCCTCCACCTGCGCCGCCGGCGCCAAAAGC
>LSQX01320582.1_pt1 | contig 14665 bp, 29 predicted proteins | sample 654561 | NCBI WGS metagenome assembly LSQX01 (sample SAMN04489861, study PRJNA283612) | anaerobic digester metagenome | isolation source: 4 biogas reactors fed with cattle manure at either 37C or 55C with and... | place: Denmark: Kongens Lyngby | collected 2014
GAGCCGGCGTTGTCACCAAGATCCTTGGTTAATTAGGGAGGGCGGAAGCGGCCGCCCTCCGCTGGGCGATGAAGTGGGAGGTTGCCGGCAAGGCCGGGGAATTCTCATGGAGCATGTCCGGGCCTAAAGGGCCAATAATCGGGCGATAAGGAGGAAAAGCAGTGGCAGGGAATCAAAAAATCCGCATCCGATTGAAGGCTTTTGATTACCGAGCCTTGGACTCTTCTGCGGAAAAGATCGTGGAGACTGCCCGGCGCACGGGAGCTAGGGTGGCGGGACCGATTCCGTTGCCGACGGAGAAGAATGTCTTTACGGTGCTCCGGTCGGTGCATATCCACAAGGACTCCCGGGAGCAGTTCGAGATGCGTACTCATAAGCGCTTGATCGACATCATGGATCCAACACCCAAAACGGTGGATGCCCTGATGCGTTTGGACTTACCCGCCGGCGTTGATATTGAAATCAGACTCTAAGGGTAGGGAAGGGCTCTGCCTGAAGTAAGCCAGACGGGTGAGCCGAGGAGGTATGCAGATGCCCAAGGGTATACTTGGAAAGAAGCTGGGCATGACCCAAATTTTTACGGAGACGGGGGTTTTGCTTCCGGTGACGGTGATTGAAGCCGGCCCTTGTCCCGTGGTACAAGTGAAAACGGAAGCGACCGACGGCTATAACGCCATTCAAATCGGGTTTGACGAAAAGCCGGAGAGAAGGACCACGAAACCTCTCCGGGGCCATTTCGCCAAGGCAGGGGTGAAGCCGCGCCGCGTTCTCCGGGAGCTGCGAGTTCAGGATGCTGCGGCCTTAGATGAAGTGAACGTGGGCCAGGAGATCACCGTGGACATTTTTGAAGCTGGGGATTACGTCGATGTGACGGGCATCTCCAAAGGGAAAGGCTTCGCCGGGGTCATCAAACGCTGGAATTTCCACCGGGGCCCCATGAGCCACGGCTCCATGTACCACCGGCGGGTAGGCTCCCTGGGCGATACGGGAGCAGCCCGGGTCTTCAAAGGGCGCAAGCTTCCCGGCCGGATGGGGGGCGAGCAGGTGACTATCCAGGGCCTGCAGGTGGTGCGAGTTGATCCCGAGAGGAATCTGCTGCTCGTGCGGGGTTCCGTTCCGGGACCGAAGGGCGGAGTGGTTTTTGTACGGGAGACCGTTAAGAGCAAGAAGAAAGGGGCCTGAGGGCCTAGCAGGAAAGGAGGCGGCGTGGGTGCCTAAAGTTAGCGTATACAACACAGCTGGCGAGCAGGTAGGGGAAATCGAGCTGGACGAAGGGATCTTCGGCGCCGAAATCAACCACGATCTGCTCCACCAGGCGGTAGTCATGTACCAGGCGCGGAAGCGGCGGGGCACGGCCGCCACGAAGACCCGCGGCCTAGTTGCCGGGGGCGGGCGGAAGCCCTGGAGGCAAAAGGGAACGGGCCGAGCTCGGCATGGCTCCATTCGCTCTCCCCTTTGGGTGGGGGGTGGAACGGTTTTTGGGCCCCAGCCCCGCAGTTACAAGTATTCCATGCCTAAGAAGGCGCGGCGGCAAGCCTTAAGGTCGGCTTTGTCGGCCAAGGTGAATACGGGGAACCTGATCGTGGTCGATGAGCTAAAGATGGAAGAGCCCAAGACCAAGACCATGTACAGCATCCTCCAGAATTTGAATGCCAGCGGCTCCACCTTGCTGGTCACCGCCGAGCCTGATGATAATGTGCGCCTGTCCGCCAGGAACATCGCCAAAGTGAAGGTGCTGCCGGCCAATGAGCTGAATGCCCTCGAGGTTCTGTCCTACAGGCAGCTGCTCTTGACCCAGGATGCCGTGGCCAAGGTGGAGGAGGTGCTGGCATAGTGGATCCGCGGGATATCATCATCCGACCGATCGTCACCGAGAGGAGCATGTCGTACCTGGAGAATGGGAAGTACGTGTTCGTCGTTCCTCTCAAGGCAAACAAGACCCAGATCAAAAGTGCGGTCGAAGAAATATTTAACGTCAAGGTGAAAAGCGTGACCACCATGCGCGTCAGGGGAAAGCTGAAGCGGATGGGCAGGCATGTGGGACGCACGCCTGATTGGAAAAAGGCCATCGTCACTCTGCAGCCAGGGGAGACGATTGAGCTCTTCGAAGGGATTTAGGTCCTGTAGGAGAGCTGAGGGAGGGAAAGATTGTGGCGGTTAAGACATATAAACCCACCTCGCCCGGACGTCGGGATATGACCGGCTCCGACTTTTCCGACATTACGAAGAAAAAGCCGGAAAAGAGCTTGCTGGCGCCCTTGACCAACAAGGGTGGTCGCAACGCCCAGGGCCGGGTCACCGCCAGGTACCGGGGTGGTGGACATAAGCGAAGATACAGGTTGATCGACTTCAAGCGGGATAAGGACAATGTGCCGGCAAAGGTAGCGGCCATCGAATATGACCCCAACCGGTCGGCTCGGATTGCGCTCCTTCACTATCTAGACGGGGAGAAGCGCTACATCATCGCTCCGTTGGGATTGCAGGTTGGCCAGATGGTCGAGTCGGGACCGGATGCAGACATCAAGGTTGGCAACGCGCTGCCTTTGCGCAACATCCCCGTGGGGACCACTGTCCATAACGTGGAGATGCATCCTGGCAAAGGCGGGCAGCTGGTCCGCTCTGCCGGGGCTGGTGCACAGTTAATGGCCAAAGAGGGAAATTACGTGACCTTGCGCCTTCCCTCGGGGGAATTCCGCATGGTCCATCAGAACTGTCGGGCGACCGTAGGTCAGGTGGGCAATGTGGAGCATGAAAACATCACCATCGGCAAAGCGGGTCGCAGCCGCTGGTTGGATCGGCGGCCCCGGGTTCGCGGCGTGGCTATGAATCCAGTGGACCACCCCCATGGCGGCGGCGAAGGACGCTCACCGGTGGGCAGGCCAACGCCTGTTTCACCTTGGGGCAAGCCGACCCTAGGCGCCAGAACCCGCAAGAAAGGCAAGAAGTCTGATGACTTGATTGTGCGCAGGAGGAAGCGGTAAAGGGGGTATTCTGGTGGGAAGGTCAGCACGAAAGGGACCCTACGTTCATCCTAGTCTGCTGGCGAAGATTAAGGCGTTGAATGAGAAGGGTGAAAAGAAGGTCATCCGCACCTGGTCGCGGGACTCGACGGTACTGCCTGAGATGGTCGGCCATACCATCGCCGTCCACGACGGTCGCAGGCATGTGCCCGTCTACCTGACGGAGGACATGGTCGGCCACAAGCTGGGGGAATTTGCCCCGACCCGGACGTTCCGTGGTCATGGCGCTCATACTGAAAGATCAAGCGCCCTGAAGTAAGGGGCGGTCCGGGAAAGGAGGTTGGGGAACGATGGCGAGCAGGGCACAAGCCCGCTTTGTAAGAATAGCGCCCCGCAAGGCCCGACAGGTTGTGGACCTCATTCGGGGTAAGAGCCTGGAGGAGGCGCTCCGCATCCTGACCTTTGTGCCGAAACGGGCTGGGGGCGTCGTGAAGAAGGTAGTCCTGTCCGCGGCTGCGAACGCGGAACACAACTACGGGCTCGACCGGGATGATTTGTATGTTGCCGCGGCCTACGTGGATCAGGGGCCGACGATGAAGAGGATTCAGCCTCGGGCTCGAGGAGGATGGGGCCGAATTCGCAAGCGAACCAGCCATATTACCGTCATCTTAGAGGAAAAGGAGGGGTGATTAGTGGGGCAAAAGGTGCATCCTATCGGTCTTCGCATAGGCATTATTAAAGATTGGGAAAGCAAATGGTACGCCGGCAAAAAGGAGTTCGCCGAGCTTCTACATGAGGACTTGATGATTCGCAAATACATCAAGGAGCGGTTTAACGCCGCCGGCGTTTCCCGCATTGAGATAGAGCGGGCCGCCAACCGGGTCCGGGTGACGATTCACACCGCCCGACCGGGGATGGTCATCGGACGGGGAGGAACGGAAGTCGAATCCGTCCGCAAGGCCTTGGAAGAGAAAACAGGCAAGCAGATTCAGGTCAATATCGTTGAGATCAAAGTGCCTGAACTTGATGCCCAGCTAGTTGCGGAGAACATCGCCAGTCAGTTGGAACGGCGGGTATCCTTCCGGCGGGCGATGCGACAGGCTCAGCAGCGGGCCATGCGGCTCGGGGCAGAAGGGATTAAGATATCAGTTGCCGGTCGCCTTGGGGGAGCGGAAATCGCCCGCACCGAGTGGAATCCGGAAGGGAAGATTCCCCTGCACACCCTGAGGGCGGACATCGACTACGGCTTCGCTGAGGCAGCGACCACTTACGGCCAGATCGGCGTGAAAGTGTGGATCTACAAAGGAGAGGTTCTGCCGTCTAAATCCCAAAGTTCAGAGTCGGCAGAAGGGGGCAGATAACCATGCTGGTACCCAAGAGGGTCAAGTATAGAAAGGTGCAGCGGGGCCGGCGCAAGGGAATGGCCCTGCGGGGTTCAGAGATTACCCTGGGCGAATTCGGGCTGCAGGCAACCGAACCTGGGTGGATCACCAACACCCAGATCGAAGCGGCTCGCGTCGCCATGACCCGGCACATCAGGCGGGGCGGCAGGGTATGGGTGAAGATTTTCCCCGACAAACCGGTGACGGCCAAACCTGCCGAGACCAGAATGGGCGCCGGTAAGGGCAGCCCGGAATACTGGGTGGCGGTAGTCAAGCCGGGCCGGGTCATGTTTGAAATCGCTGGGGTAAGCGAAGAGCTGGCCCGAGAGGCCCTGAGGCTGGCCAGCCATAAGCTGCCCGTTAAGACCAAGTTCGTCAAGCGGACGCAGGCGGGTGGTGAAGCTCATGAAGGCTAGAGAAATACGGGACCTGACGACCGAAGAACTCCACCATCGCTTGGGGGAGCTGAAGGAGGAGCTGTTTAACCTCCGCTTCCAGTCGGCCCTCGGCCAGCTCGAGAACCCCATGCGGGTAAGGGAAGTAAGGAAGAGCATCGCCCGGATCAAGACGGTCCTGCGGGAGCGGGAACTGAATATTCGCATGGCGTAATCGAGGCGGGAGGAGGGAAGCTAGGTGGAAGAGCGGCGAAGGCTGCGCAAGACCAGGGAAGGCGTTGTGGTCAGCGATAAGATGGATAAGACAGTTGTGGTCGAGGTGGAGCGGCTTGTCCGGCACGGCCTTTATGGCCGGACCATCCGTCGTACTGTACGACTGAAGGCCCATGATGAAGGAAATGTCTGTCGGGTGGGCGACCGGGTGCGGATTGTGGAGACCCGCCCTTTGAGCAAAGATAAAAGGTGGCGGGTAGCGAGCATCATCCGGCGCGCCGAATAGCCCGGCGGCAAGGGAGGAAGACCAGGATGATTCAGCAGGAAACAGTGCTCAATGTGGCTGATAATACCGGAGCCAAGAAGATCCTTTGCATCCGTGTCCTGGGGGGCGCAAAGCGCCGCTATGCCCGCGTCGGGGATATCATCGTGGGCACGGTGAAGGAAGCCGCGCCGGGCGGCATGGTGAAGAAAGGCGATATCGTGAAGGCAGTCGTCGTGCGCACCAGCAAGGAGATCCCCCGGCCGGATGGCTCTTACATTCGATTCGATGAGAATGCAGCAGTCATCATTACTGAAGCGAAAGAGCCCAGGGGCACCCGAATTTTTGGCCCTGTAGCCAGGGAACTAAGGGAGAAGCAGTTCATGAAGATTGTCTCCCTGGCTCCCGAGGTGCTCTAGGTGCCCGAAGGGAGGTCAAGGAGCTTGGCCGTACGTAAGGTGCATGTGAAAAAGGGTGACACGGTACGGGTAATAGCCGGCGAAGATCGCGGCAGGACCGGTAAAGTCCTGCGGGTTATCCCAGCTAAGGGCCGGGTTATCGTTGAGGGCATCAACATGGTCAAGAAGCATCAGCGAGCTACCCGGCAGATGGAAGCGGGGATTGTGGAGCAGCCGGCGCCCATTGACAGTTCGAATGTGATGCTCATCTGTCCCAGCTGCAACCAGGCCGCGCGCGTAGGCGTTGACCGGTCTGGTGATGGCAAAGCCGTGCGGGTCTGCAAGAGGTGCGGCAAACCCATCGACTAAGACGGATGGAGCTGGGAAAGGAGGGGGAAGTCATGTCGCGCTTGGAAGAACGCTATAAGAACGAAGTTGTGCCAGCTCTGATGGAGCGGTTCGGATACAAGAACATCATGCAAGTGCCCAAGATCGAGAAAGTGGTCGTCAGCATGGGCGTGGGCGATGCCGTTGCCGACAGCCGGGCATTGGATGCGGCCATGGAAGATCTGCAGATCATCACGGGCCAGAAGCCCATGGTGACCAAGGCCAGGAAGTCCATCGCGGCCTTTAAGCTGCGGGCGGGGATGTTGGTTGGCTGCAAGACTACCTTGAGGGGCGAGCGCAAGTGGGCCTTCCTGGATAAATTGCTGAGTGTGGCCCTGCCTCGGATCAGGGATTTCCGCGGGGTGCCTGCTGGCGCACTAGACGGCCGGGGGAACTACTCCTTGGGAATTCGGGAGCAGCTCATCTTCCCCGAGATCGATTACGACAAGGTTGAGAAGGTACGAGGGATGAACATAACCATCGTTACTACCGCCAAGACCGACGAAGAGGCCTATGAGCTGCTGCGGCTCCTTGGCATGCCGTTTCGCAATTAAGGAGGGATAGTGTGGCCAAGAAGTCCTTAAGACTAAAGGCACAGCGGCCGCCTAAGTTCAGCACCCGGCGAGTGAATCGCTGCCGCATCTGCGGACGTCCCCGGGGCTATATGCGGCGCTTTCAATTGTGCCGGATATGCTTCCGGACTCTAGCCCATCGGGGCCAGATCCCAGGGGTAACCAAGGCTAGTTGGTAAGCTATTGGCGGCCCGAGCGAGAGAGGGGGTATTGTCGTGGGTATGACCGATCCCGTAGCGGATATGCTGACAAGGATCCGCAATGCCAGCTTTGTCTATCATGAGACGGTAGATATCCCGGCTTCCCGGTTGAAGGCGGAAGTGGCTCGAATCCTGAAGGAAGAGGGATACATCCGGGATTATAAGATAATTGAGGAAGGCAGTCAGAACACCATTCGGGTTTTCCTGAAGTACGGACCGAACAAGCAGCGGACCATCACTGGCCTGAAGAGGATCAGCAAGCCGGGTCTGCGGGTTTATGCCAAGAAGGATGAAGTCCCGAAAGTGATGAGGGGCTTGGGAGTTGCTATCATATCCACCTCCCAGGGAGTCATGACTGACCGTGAGGCCCGGGAGAAGGGCATTGGCGGGGAAGTTCTCTGCTACGTTTGGTAATAAGCTCGTGTGGAGATAGGGGTGATGAGATTGTCGCGGATAGGGAGAATGCCCGTCGTCATTCCACCGGGTGTGGAGGTGGAGCTGTCCGGCAGGACGCTCACGGTCAAGGGTCCTAAGGGCCAGCTTTCCCGGGAGTTGCATCCGGAGATGAAGCTTGAGGTAGTCGACGGGAACATCATCGTGAGCCGTCCTACAGATAACAAGAGGCACAAGTCCCTCCATGGCCTGACCCGGAGCCTGGTAGCCAACATGGTCGAGGGCGTGGTCAAAGGCTATGAGAAGAACTTGGTCATCAGCGGCGTGGGCTATCGGGCAGCCAAGCAGGGAACGAAGCTGGTGCTGACCGTAGGCTATTCCCATCCGGTGGAGATCGAGCCGCCGGCGGGCATCGACATCGAGGTACCGGCCCCCACCCGGATCACCGTCCGGGGGATCGATAAGGAGATGGTGGGGGAAATCGCGGCCAAGATTCGTGCAGTCCGCAAGCCTGAACCCTACTTGGGCAAGGGAATCAGGTATGAGAACGAACAGATCCGGCGGAAGGCCGGCAAGGCAGGGAAGGTAGGATAAGGAGAGGGGGAGGCCTGATGGCACGATTTGACCGGCGAACTGCCCGGGCGAGGCGCCATGCGCGGGTGCGCAAACGAATACTTGGAACACCGGAGCGTCCCCGTCTGGTAGTGTACCGCAGCTTGCACCATATTTACGCGCAAGTGATCGACGATACAGTTGGCCGGACCTTGGTTGCCGCCAGCACCCTAGATCCCGAGCTAAGGGAGCAAATTGCGGGTCTCAGCGGCAAAGACAAAGCGAAGGCTGTGGGCGAATTGGTCGCTCAGCGCGCCTTGGCCAAAGGAATTGCAGAAGTGGTTTTTGACCGAGGCGGCAACATCTATCACGGACGGGTGGCGGCCCTTGCCGATGGAGCTCGTTCGGGCGGACTTAAGTTTTGACTCGGGGCAGAAGGAGGGAATTGAGTTTGGCCCATAAAATCGACCCTGATCAACTAGAACTGCAAGAGAAGGTTGTCAGCATCAATCCCGTCGCCAAGACGGTGAAGGGCGGCCGCAAGCGAAGTTTCAGCGCTCTAGTCGTAGTCGGCGATGGCCAATGCTATGTAGGCGTCGGTCTGGGAAAGGCCCGGGATGTATCGGGGGCCATCCGGAAAGCTGTTGACGACGGCAAAAAGAACTTGATTAAGGTGCCTATCGTGGGAACCAGCATCCCCCATGAGATTACCAGCGAGTATTGCGGCGCCAGAGTGTTTTTGCGGCCGGCGGCTGAAGGTACGGGCGTGATTGCGGGGGGACCTGTTCGGGCGGTATTGGAGCTTGGCGGGATCAGAGACATTTTGACCAAGTCCCTAGGCTGCAATAACCCGATCAACGTCGCCCGGGCGACCATTGAAGGTTTGAAGTCCCTGCGCACCGCGGAGGAAGTGGCCCGGATACGGGGCAAGAGCGTGGAAGAAATAGTGTGAATGGGGGTAACCGAGGGTGGCTGGCAAAATCAAGATCACCTGGGTAAAAAGCGCGATCGGCTTTTCTGAAGACCAGAAGGCCACCATTGCCGCTTTAGGTCTACGTAAACTTAATCATAGCGTCATCCAGGATGATACCCCTGTCATTCGGGGGATGCTCCATAAGGTCCAACACCTAGTGAAGGTGGAGGAAGTTGAAGACTAGCGCTTGAGGGAGGTGAGTGGGTTGCAGCTGCATGAACTGAGACCGAGCCCTAGACAACAAAGAAAGAGAGTAGGCCGAGGCATCGGGTCGGGCTTGGGCAAGACGTCCGGACGGGGCCATAAAGGGCAGGGAGCTAGATCCGGCGGCGGCAAAGGTCCTGGCTTCGAAGGAGGTCAGACTCCTCTCCAGCGCCGCTTGCCCAAGCGGGGCTTTAAGAACCCCTTCCGGAAGGAATATGCTGAGGTCAATGTCCGGGATCTCAACCGTTTTGACGCCAAGACGGTGGTAACACCTGAGCTCTTGGTCGAAAGCGGTCTGGTCAAAGACATGAAAGACGGCATCAAGATCCTGGGAACGGGCGAACTCGACCGGGATCTGACGGTGCAGGCCCACAAATTCACTGGGGGAGCCCGGGAAAAGATCGAGGCTGCCGGTGGCAAGGTAGAGGTGATATAGGTGTTTGAACCCGTCCGGAACGCCATCAAGATTCCCGAACTGCGAAGGAAGATCCTCTACACCCTGGCCGTGCTGGTGCTTTTCCGCATTGGGTCCTATGTGCCTGTTCCCGGGGTGGACTCGGCGGCCTTGGCTAGGCAGTTGGGGGTAGACAGGGGTAATATTTTTGGCTTCCTGGATCTGTTTGCTGGGGGCGCGCTGAGCCGCTTCAGCGTCTTTGCCATGGGAGTAAGCCCCTATATTACCTCATCCATTATTCTACAACTGTTGACCATCGTCATCCCCCAGCTGGAGGAACTGGCTAAAGAGGGCGGCGTTGAAGGCAGGCGCAAGATTGCGAACTATACTCGCTACGGGGCAGTGGTGCTGGGGCTAATTCAAGCCTTTGGCATCACGATGCTGGCCCGCAACTACAACGTCCTGGCGACCGGCAGCACCTTTGATATGGTCCTCATCGTCGTCACCTTGGTGGCAGGCACAACGCTTCTGATGTGGATGGGCGAGAAAATCTCTGAACAGGGAATCGGCAACGGGATCTCCTTGATCATCTTCGTGGGCATCGTTGCCAGCATGCCCTTCGAGTTGGTCCAGGCGATCCAGGGTGTTATCCAGGGCGTCATCAGCCCTCTGAGCCTCATCGTGTTCTTGCTCCTGGCAGTCTTGGTTGTGGCGGGCGTGGTGATGATCCAGCAGGGTCAGCGCCGCATTCCCGTCCAGTATGCCAAACGGGTTGTCGGCAGACGCATGTATGGCGGCCAAAGCACCCATATTCCCTTGAGCGTCAACCAGGCAGGGGTGATCCCCGTCATTTTCGCCTCGTCGGTGCTGGCTTTTCCGTTGACGTTGGCCCAGTTCATTCCGGCCCTAGAGGGGCTGTCCCGTGTTGTGGGATATGGAACTGTGGTGTATAATATCCTGTATGCCCTGTTAACCATGTTCTTCACCTACTTCTACACGGCGGTGACTTTCGATCCCCGTGAAGTGGCTGATAACATGAAGAAGTGGGGCGGCTTCGTCCCCGGGCTGCGGCCGGGACGCCCGACTGCCCAGTACCTGGATCGGATCTTGACGCGGATAACCCTGGTGGGGGCTGTGTTCCTTGCTGTGATGGCCGTTCTGCCCTATATCATGGCCGGAATTACCAGGATGCCTCCCGGAATGCTGTACTTTGGTGGAACAAGCGTCCTGATCGCTGTGGGTGTGGCCCTAGATACGGTCAAGCAGATCGAAGCCCACCTGCTCATGCGGCATTATGAAGGCTTCTTAAAGTAGCAGGGTGAGCATAGTTGGGAGGAATGTGGCCGTGCGTCTTGTCATAATGGGTTTGCCCGGCGCAGGCAAAGGCACCCAGGCGGCCCTGTTGTCGGAGAAGTTTGGCATACCCCATATTTCCACTGGGGCCATGTTCCGCGCCGCCAAAGGGGCAGGGGGGCCTCTCGCCCAAAAGATAGCCCAGCACATCGACCAGGGGGACCTGGTTCCCGATGAGCTAGTCCTGGCCGTCGTCAGGGCGAGATTGGAACAGGACGATTGTCGTGACGGCTTCATATTGGACGGGTTTCCGCGAACGGTAAGTCAAGCCGAGATGTTTGACGAACTGTTGGCTGAAATGCAACTTAAGCTGGATGCGGTCATAGATATCATCATCTCTGCCGATGAAGCTGTCAGGCGAATCGTGGAGCGCAAGACTTGTCCCCGCTGTGGTGCAACCTACCCAGGGGGCACGGAAATGTGCAGCGTGTGTGAAGTGCCGCTGGCCAAGAGGGATGACGATGATGAACCAACGGCCCGCAAACGCCTCGTCGTTTACGAAGAGCAGACATGGCCGTTAGTTGAGTTTTACCGGGAGCGTGGACTGCTGCTGGAGATCCACGGGGAAGGCCCCATTGACGATGTGTTTCAACGGATCCTGAGCAAGATAAGGGGGCTGCAGGCGGACGAGGTGCTAGGATGATTATCCTCAAGTCGAAAAGCGAAATAGACTCCATGAGGCGGGCTGGACGCATCGTTGCCCAGGCCCATGAGCTCCTCAAAGCCCACATCAAACCGGGCGTGAAGACCAAGGAGTTGGATGTCCTCGTGGAGGAATTCTTCCGGAAGGAAGGGGCCATCCCGGCCTTCAAAGGATACCGGGGGTACCCGGCGTGCATCTGCACATCGGTGAACGATGAAGTGGTCCACGGCATTCCGGGAGAACGGGTCTTAGAAGAAGGAGACATCATCGGGGTCGATATCGGTGCGATCGTCGACGGATACTGCGGCGATGCGGCCTGGACCTATCCGGTGGGCCAGATCGAGCCCCACGCCCAGGACCTCCTGGAGGTGACCGAACAGGCCCTCTACAAAGGGATTGCCCAGATGGTGGCCGGGAATCGCCTCACGGACATTTCCCACGCCATTGAGAGGTTTGTCGAGGAGCGGGGCTACTGTGTGGTGCGAGACTTCGTCGGCCACGGCATTGGACGGGCCATGCATGAAGAGCCCCAGGTGCCCAATTTCGGGCCGCCGGGGCGGGGGCCGGTCTTGAAGCCGGGGATGACCTTGGCGGTGGAGCCGATGGTCAATAGCAGCGATTACCGGGTGCGGATTGCGCCCGATCAATGGACAGTGTACACCCTCGATGGGGGCCTTTCCGCCCACTTCGAACATACTGTCGCCGTTACCGAAGGGGAGCCATTGATTTTGACAGCCCTCTAGTGGGTAGGAGAGGACGTTGTGGTATAATTAAGCGGGCTGGCCTGAATGAAGGGACGGGAGGGAGAAGCTTACTATGGTTCGACCTGGTCAACTGGTCACATCGACAGCGGGGCGGGATCGAGGCAAGCAGTACTTGGTGGTGGGCAGCTCTCCCGATGGTACGGCTCTGGTGGCTGATGGACAGGGACGGGGAATGGATCGTCCCAAGCGCAAGAATGTCAAACACTTGGTGGTCCACCAACTAATCGCCGAGGAAATCGCGGCGAAGCTAGCAGAGGCGGGTACGGTCAGCGATGAGGAGATCAGGGAGGCCTTGATGAATTTAACACAACGCCATCGGGGAGGGTTGTGAACATATGGCAAGGGATGATGTTATCGAAGTCCAAGGGACGGTTGTGGAACCGCTGCCGAATGCGATGTTTCGAGTTGAGCTGGATAATGGGCACAAAGTCTTGGCCCATATTTCCGGCAAGATGCGCATGCACTTCATACGTATTCTGCCGGGCGATAAGGTTACGGTTCAACTTTCTCCTTACGATTTGACGAGGGGAAGAATAGTATATCGCTTTAAATGAAAGATGGTCCCTTAGAGGGGGTAAACGAAGATGAAAGTGCGTTCGTCAGTCAAGCCGATCTGCGAAAAGTGCAAGATCATTAAGCGCAAAGGTCGTGTGCGGGTGATCTGTGAGAACCCTAAACACAAGCAAAGACAGGGCTAGGGCGTTTGAGAGGAGGGAAAGGACTTGGCAAGAATAGCAGGGGTGGACCTGCCTAGGGACAAGCGAGTGGAAGTCGCCCTGACTTATATTTACGGCATTGGACGGAGCAGGTCCAATGAGATCTTGGCCAAAACCAACGTCAATCCCGATACGCGGGTTAGGGATTTGACCGAAGATGAAATCTCCCGCCTGCGGGAAACCATCGACCGGGAGTACCATGTGGAAGGGGACTTGCGCCGGGAAGTGGCGATGAACATTAAGCGCTTGATCGATATCGGCAGCTATCGAGGTTTGCGTCACCGGCGCGGCTTGCCCACCAGGGGACAGCGGACGAGGACCAATGCCCGCACCCGCAAAGGACCCAAACGAACGGTGGGAGTACGGCGAAAGAAGTAGGTTGAAAGGAGGCAAAAGGGATGGCTAGATCCAGGAGAGGCGCAAGGCCGAGGCGCAGAGAGCGCAAGAACATTGAAAGCGGCATTGCCCATATCCGCTCGACCTTTAACAATACGATCGTGACCATTACCGACAAACAGGGGAACGTAGTGGCCTGGTCCAGTTCCGGCAACATGGGCTTTAAGGGTTCCCGCAAGGGAACGCCCTTTGCCGCGGGCATGGCGGCGGAGGAAGCGGCTCGGGCGGCCATGGAACACGGGATGAAGTACATCGAAGTGTACGTTAAGGGACCCGGTTCCGGGCGCGAGGCGGCTATCCGGCAGCTGCAGGCGGCAGGTTTGGATGTTACCATGATCAAAGACGTCACACCTATACCCCACAACGGCTGTCGTCCGCCGAAGCGGCGCCGGGTGTAATAGGGACAGTTGGAGGTGATTAGTGATGGCTAGATATACCGGTGCCGTCTGTCGGCTGTGCCGGCGGGAAGGCACGAAGCTGTTTCTGAAAGGTGAACGCTGCTATACGCCCAAGTGTGCGGTGGATCGAAGGGGCTATCCGCCAGGTCAGCATGGCCAAGGGCGCAAGCGGGTGTCCGAATATGCCTTGCACTTGCGGGAGAAGCAGAAGGCCCGTCGCACCTACGGCCTACTAGAACGACAATTCCGTCGCTACTACGATCTAGCAGCTCGGCGGCGGGGCATCACCGGTGAAAACTTGTTGCAGCTTCTTGAAACTAGGCTCGACAACGTGGTTTACCGACTGGGCTTTGCCTCTTCCCGTCCTGAGGCAAGACAGCTAGTCTTGCACGGACACTTCAGCGTGAATGGACGCAAGGTGAACATTCCTTCTTACCAGGTTCGCCCAGGTGATGTGGTCGCGGTCCGCGAGGGCAGCCGGAACTTGGATAAGTTCAAGGCCAACCTGGAGGTCGGTCGCACGCCGCCTGCCTGGATGACCCTGGATGTGGACAAAATGCAAGGGGAGATTCTGGCCCTGCCGACCAGGGATCAGATCGATGTTCCCGTACAGGAGCATCTAATTGTCGAGTTCTATTCGAGGTAGGCTCCACAAAACCCTCAGCAAGAGATTTCGGGTTGGATCCTCCGTCGGAACCCGTCTAGCGGATGATTCTTGCTCGGCAAGGAGGAGGGTATCTAGATGATTGAAATGGAAAAGCCGAAGATCGAAACCCTGGAAAAGGGCAGCAACTACGGCCGATTCAAAGTGGAGCCTTTGGAGCGGGGATACGGCATTACCCTAGGGAATTCCCTGCGCAGGGTTTTGCTCTCTTCTCTCCCCGGAGCCGCGGTGACCTCCATCCGCATTGATGGAGTGCTCCACGAGTTCTCGACTATTCCCGGTGTTGTTGAGGATACGACGGAAATCGTCCTGAATCTGAAAGGGCTAATCGTCAGACTCCATACCGATGAAGAGGTAGTGGCCCGCGTTGAGGCTGAGGGACCAGGGATGGTCACCGCCGCCGATATTCAGGTGGGCAGCCAAGCTGAGATCCTCAACCCCGATCT
>LSQX01032632.1_pt1 | contig 14664 bp, 9 predicted proteins | sample 654561 | NCBI WGS metagenome assembly LSQX01 (sample SAMN04489861, study PRJNA283612) | anaerobic digester metagenome | isolation source: 4 biogas reactors fed with cattle manure at either 37C or 55C with and... | place: Denmark: Kongens Lyngby | collected 2014
GTCAAGGACATGGCTGTGCGCAAGCGCATGGTGGATATGCTCACCAACGTGGATGGGTATCTGGCCGTCGAGGTGGCCAAGGGCGTCGGCGTGGAGCCGCCCCAGGTCAGCACGGAGCCGCGGGAGACCCTGGTGGACCCCGCCCTCAGCATGGAGAGGGGCGAGGAGGGGACGGCCAAGACCCGCAAGGTCGCCATCCTCCTCGATCAGGGGGTGAACGCGGCGGAGGTGATGGAGGTCCGCAAGGCCCTGGAGGATGCCGGGGTCGCCACCACCACCGTGTCGATGTACCTGGGCACGGTGCACGGCGCCGACGGCGGGGAGATCGAGGTCGAGCAGCACTATGTCAGTACTGCATCGGTGCTCTTTGACGCCGTCTACGTCCCCGGCGGCCGGGCGAGCATCGATTCGCTCAAGACCCACGGCGAGGCGCTCCATTTCGTCAGCGAGGCCTTCAAGCACTGCAAGCCGGTGGCGGCCATGGCCGAAGGGGTGGAGCAACTGAAGGCAGCCAGCCTGCCTGGCGTCAAGCTGGCCGGCGCTCGAGCGGGCGGCAAGGCGGTCGCCGACCAGGGCGTCGTCACGGCGCCGGCGGGCGCCGATGTCGGGGGCTTTGCCAGTCAGTTCATCGAGGCCATCGCCCAGCATCGGCATTGGGCGCGAGAGGAAAAGGGGCAGGTGCCCGCGTAGCGGGCGCCGGCCGATGCGAACGGCGGTGCTCCCGATCTCGGAGGGGACTGGGGGCATCGCCGTGCTCTCCGCACAGAAGCGGAGGGCACAATTATCTTGATCTCGCCCGTTCTGATGCAGTCTGTGCTATGATGAATATACAGGCCGGACGCAGTCTGTTGCCAGGTCTCCTCGACTCCCCTTCCAGGCGACGCCCCGACATCAGGGGTGCTCCGCCAGGTCACGTTGTCTGGGGCGGCGCCGCTCCGGCGGTCTGCTGCCAACGCGTTGGTCGCCTCCTTGGCCACATTCCTCCCTGTGACCCCTGGCAGATCGTACAGGTAGAGTGTGCTTGGCGCATGGGGGTGGATGATGGGCAACAGGGCATCTCGCCGCTTGGCCGCTGGCATCTTGTTAGCGTTCCTTGCGCTCTGGGTGGCGGTCCCATGGGAGACGACGCATGCGCAGCAGGCCGAGCAACTGCTGCTGCCCCTGCTCTATGGCCGGGGATCGCGGCCCGCGGAACCTACCCCGACCTCAGCCGCCACAGTGCAGCCCACGCCGACCGCGACCCCATCCGAGACGCCGGTGCCCGGTCCGGCCGCGCCTGACGGTCGCATTAGCTACGTGTCGCTCACGTTCTGGCAGTCGCTTGCGATCAGGAGCGCCGACGGCGCGGACGTGGACTACCCGACCGATCTGCTGGGCTTTAGCGATCGCCCCGTCTGGTCGCCCGATGGCGCGTGGCTTGCCTACAGCGGCAGCCCGCATTTCTCCGGAGAGGGCGATTGTGACTGGGGCGTGATCTGCGTCATGGACCCCGCGGCGCGGGTGCAGTGGCCGTTGACGCCCAACGGGATGCGGGGCGAACGCCCCACCTGGTCGCCCGACGGCGCCATGGTGGCGCTCATGGTCGCGGGGGCCGATGGCTGGGACATCGGGGTGGCCTCCGCGGATGGCGCCTGGGTGGAGACGGTGGTGGCCTCTTCGGGCAACGACCTGCATCCCACGTGGTCGCCGGACGGCCGGCGCCTGGCCTACCTCTCCGACCGGCAGGGGTCCGGCGGCCACTATGGGTCCGTGGACCTGTACGTAGTGGATCTCGACTCGGGCGAGGATCGCCTGGTGCTGGATCTGGATGCGGATATCGGCGAGCCGCGCTGGTCGCCGGCGGACGAGCGCATCGCCCTGGTCGCCTCGGTGGACGGCGCGTATGAGGTGATGGCGGTGGATGCCGACGGCGCGAACCTGCGCAACCTGACCGATCACGCCGCTGCGGATCGCGGTCCCGTCTGGTCGCCCGACGGCACGCGCATCGCCTGGGTCTCCGACCGCGATGGTCAGGACGACGTGTTCGTGATGGATGCCGACGGATCGCGTGTGGTGAACGTCAGTCGCAACCCGGATCCCGACATGGACCCCGCCTGGTCGCCCGATGGCCACTGGTTGACCTACGTGGCGTTTGAGACGCCGGCGAACGGATCTGTGCCCGGTCGAGTGCCCCGGGTGCGTGTGGTGCGTGCCGACGGCGAGGCTAACCACCTGTTTGCCGAGGGGGCCAACCCCCACTGGGGGCCGTCGCCGGATCCCGGCGCTCCCCCGCTTTCGCCGGATCCCGACCCGCCGGTTCCTGCGATCGGCTCATCGCCGGCCCCCGTGCCCACCGCCGACGCCGCCGGCTGGCTCGTCTACGGCGTGCTGCAGGGGGAAGGCGAGTGGGGGTTCCACATGCGGGACCTCGCGTCAGGGGATGTTCAGTTCCTGGCCACGCTGGAGGGGCGGACAGCAGTGCTGGCGTTCGACGGCGCCCGTGTGGCGATCGGCATGGTCCAGGAGTACCCGGGGTTGTGGGAGCTATACCTCGCGAACATCGAGGGGGGCGAGCCGGAACTCGTCGTGCTGGGCGAGCACCCGGATGTCTCGTTGCACCGCCTGGATTGGCATCCCAACGGCCGGCTGCTGGCAGTGTCGGAGGGCCTCCTGGATTACCAGCAGGCCGTACACGTCCTCGACCCCGGCGAGCCGCCAGAGGTTCTGGACGAGGTGCGCGTAACCCCGGCGCGCGAGTTCTACAGCGCCGGCGCGTGGTGGCCTGATGGCTCGCGCCTGGTGCTATCGCACGCTGCCCGGGCGCCCGGCGTCTGGGCGGGAAGCATCGTTACCATCAACCATGACGGGACCGGGTACACTCTGTTACTGCCCCGTGCTACGGACGAGGGGTGGCCCGTGCCATCGCCCGATGGGCGGCGCATCGCCTATGTGTCGGACGCCAACGGCGACTCGGACGTCTACGTGATGGATGCCGACGGACGCAATGTGGTGAACCTCACCCACCATCCGGCCGGGGACTGGTACCCGGTGTGGTCGCCCGATGGCGAGGAGATCGCGTTTCGCTCGACGCGGGCGGGGGACGAGGCCATTTATGTGCTGAGCGCCGATGGCACCAACCTGAGGCGGCTCACGGCCGAGGACACCGGCAGTGGGCCGTTCGCCTGGGTGTCGGCGCCGTCGCCCACGCTTCCGGCCCCGACGGCCGACCGGTAGGTGCGGGGCGGGAATGCGCAGGGGCTACTGGGTACCCGGCTCGCCGGCGTACTCGAGCAAGGCCGGATGCCGGCCCTCCTCAGCGTGGCACGGGCGGCCGGAGGGGGACAGTTGCTTTTCCTCGGTGACGTCGCGGCCGACGGTGAGGACGCCGATGATCACGCCGTCGGTGTCGCGGAGGGGATGGCACGCCACGCGGAGGCGCCGCACGCCGAGGGTGGGGTGGGGGCAGTCCGTCTCGAACCGAGCCGAGTCGCCGGCCAGGCAGCGGTCGAACGATGCTCGGGCCGCGGCAAAGCGCGAATCACCCAGCACCTCCCGGGCCTCGCGCCCCACCACCTCATCGAGCTGCAGCCCCTCGTAGGCGAGCAGGGCGTGGTTGGCGTACAGGTAGCGGTAGCGGGGATCCACGGCAGCGACGAGATCGCTGGTGTGCTGCAGGGCGCTCTTGTACAGCGCGGCCTCTGCCTGGGTGCGCCGCAGGGCGCCTTGTTGCTCGGCGTCGCCGAGCACCTCCGGCCGGCGCTCGAGGGCCGTGTGCAGCCTGCCAAGGAGGGTCAGCGCGTCGACATCGGCCGGCAGGTAGGCGAGGGCGCCCTCTTCCAGGGCGGCGACGGACGTCTCCAGGCAGGGTCGTGCGGTCAGCACCAGGCGAGCGGCGGCGGGGCACATGGCCCGCAGGATGGCCTGCATCTCGGCGGCCGGCAGGTCGGGCATCTCCCACTCTGTGATGATGGCCGCCGGCACCACCGTGCAGAGGTGCCGCACCGCCTCGCGGCCCGATTGGGCGGTGATCACCCGGTAGCCTTGCTTGCGGATCGCGCTCTGCAGCCTGTGGCAGGCGTCGGGAGAGGTGAGGGCGAGTAGAACCAGTAGGTCTTCGGTCATGGCGGCGTCTCCTGGGCAGGGGGTCAGGCGAGACGACCGCCTCCCCCCAGCGGCGCGTTCACGTGGAGCCTTCGCCGGCCGATTTGCTGGATGCGGATCCTTCGCCGGGCCAGGCACCCCCACTGTAGCAGCGACTAGGCCCCTGGGCCATGTAGTGTGCGTAAAAGCCCGGCGCTGGCATCCCGGCGGGTCAGGCGATACACTGGGCAGAGCCAAGGGAAGGGAGGATATGCATGGGCGAGTCGGCCGTAGGCGAGTTCACCCTGCGTCGCGCTGCTGAGGCCGGGGATGTGTACACCGTGCGTGAGTTGCTCGACGCGGGGGTCGACCCCAACGCGCGAGACGAGTGGGGCATCTCGGCGCTGCACCTGGCGGTGATCCGCGAGGAGGACTCGCCGCACAAGGATTACCTGGCCCTCGTGCAGGCGCTCCTGGAAGCGGGCGCCGACCCCGAGGCCCGCGCCGCGAACGGCCAAACGCCCCTGGTCTCCGCGGCCGCGACGGGGCTCGATGGGGTGGTGGCCTACCTGCTCGACGAGGCGGCTGCGGACCTCAACGCCACCCTGGGATCGGGCGCCAACGCCCTCCACGTGCTGATCGACGACCTGGTGGCTTGGGACGAGGGAGCCGCGGGGGAGGAGGCGGCGTCCGAGGATGCCCAGCGGATCTATGACGCCTACCTGCGCACCGCCCGGCTCCTCATCGATCGCGGCATCGACCTCTCGGCCGCCCTAGAGGACAGCGGTCAGACGCCGCTGTTCAGCGCGGCGGCCTATGGGCTGGACGACATCGTCAGCGCCATCCTGAGCCGGTCGGACGCCGCCGTTGACGCCCGCGACGCTTATGGCCTTACCCCGCTCGCATACGCCGCGCGGAGCGGCGCCGCCAGCACCGTGCGACTGCTGCTGGGGGCCGGGGCGGACCCCAATGCCCAGGACCACCACGGGTTCGCGCCGCTGCACCACGCCGCCGTGTCCGGGGACCTGGAGACGGTGCAGGCCCTGGTGGAGGGCGGCGCCCGCACCAACCTGCGCCTCACCCAAGCCTACGGGTCCTACCCCAAGGGATCCACGGCGCTCGACCTGGCGCGCCAGGCCCGCCAGCGGACGGTGGCCGGATACCTGTCTCGGCCGGGGTCCTGAGGGCCCTGCGCCTCGCACGATCGCACCGACCATATGACGGAGAGATGCCATGAGCCAGCGACCGAACATCCTGTTCATCATGACCGATGACCACGCCGCGCACGCCATGTCGTGCTATGGCAGCCGCATCAACGAGACGCCTAACCTGGATCGCATCGCCGAGGGCGGCATGCGGTTCGATAACTGCTTTTGCACGAACTCGATCTGCACGCCCTCCCGGGCGACGATCCTGACGGGCACCTACAACCACGTGAACGGCGTGACGACGCTGGCCTCGCGGCTGGATGGCCGCCTGCCCAACGTGGCCAAGGAGCTGCAACGGGCCGGCTACCAGACCGCCGTCATCGGCAAGTGGCACCTGGGTCACGGCGGCCTTCACGATCCGACGGGGTTCGACTATTGGAGCGTCCTCCCCGGGCAGGGGCTGTACCACGACCCCACGATGATCGAGATGGGGCGCGAGCACGTCGTGCAGGGCTATGCCACCGACCTGATCACCGACCGGTCGCTCCGCTGGCTCGAGGAGCGGGATCCGGCCCGGCCGTTCTGCCTGTTCTGCCACCACAAGGCGCCGCACCGCCCCTGGGAGCCGGACGCCGCCCACGCCCACATGTACGACGGGGTGACCATCCCCGAGCCGGAGACGTTCTACGATGACTATGCCAACCGCGCCGCGGCGGCCCGCGAGGCCCAGATGCGCGTTGGGCGCGACCTGAACGAGACGGACCTCAAGGAGCCCGTCCCGGAGGGCCTGTCGCCGGAGGAAGAGGTCTCCTGGAAGTACCAGCGCTACATCAAGGACTATTTGGCCTGCGTCGCCTCGGTGGATGACAACGTCGGCCGGCTCCTCGACTATCTCGACGAGCACGACCTCACCGAGAACACCATCGTGATCTATACCTCCGATCAGGGCTTTTTTCTCGGCGACCACGGCTGGTACGACAAGCGCTTCATGTACGAGGAATCGCTGCGCATGCCGTTCCTCGTCCGCTACCCCCGAGAGGTGGCGCCGGGGACGCAGAACGCCGGGATGATCCTGAACGTCGATTTCCCCGCCACGTTCCTGGACTATGCCGGTGTCGACGTGCCCTACGACTGGCAGGGGACCTCCTTCCGGCCGCTCCTCGAGGGGCGCACGCCGGAGGACTGGCGCACGGCGATGTACTATCGCTACTGGATGCACCTGGCGCACCACAACGTCTACGCGCACTATGGCCTGCGCACCGAGCGCTACAAGATGATCTACTACTATGCGGATGCGCTAGGTCAGCCGGGGACCATCGATGACTCTCGCCCGCCCGAGTGGGAGCTCTTTGACCTCCAGACCGATCCCCAGGAGATGCGCAGCGTCTACGACGACCCGGCCTACGCCGACACCGTGCGATCGCTGACCGACGAACTCCACCGCCTGCAGGCCGAGGTGGGAGACGAGCCGCATCCCAGCGACCGCTGATCGCCAAGTTTGACCCGCCCGCCCGTCACACCTACCATCCGGGTGTTGGCGGGCGGGAGGATCAGAGGAGGCGAGCGGTGCGGGTCCTGGCGGTGAGGGATGCGGCGCGGGCGCGGAGTGCGGTGGACGTGCGCCGCGTCTGGCTCCCTGGCAGCCTGATCCTGGTGCTGCTCCTCTATCTCTCCACCCTGCAGACGGCGGTGAACGGCAGCGAGCACCCCTACGCCACGGATGTCGGCGAGATCCAGAACGCCCTCCCACGCTGGGGCACCATCCACGAGCCCGGCTACCCCCTCTACTCGCTGGGGGGATCGCTGTTCGTCACCGCGCTGCGGGGCGTGGGGGTCGCCCCGGCGGCCGGGGCCTCGCTGTACTCGGCGCTGTGGGGAGTCGCCGCCGTCGCCGTGCTGTACCTGCTGGCGCGAGAACTCGGCGTGGCCCCCCCCTTTGCCGCCGCCGGCGCCCTCCTGGGCGGCCTGACGACCTCCATGTGGGTCGACGCGTCCCTGGCCGAGATCCACACCATGGGCGCGGCGCTCACCGTGGCGGCGGTCCTCTTTGCCGCACGCTTTCGCCGCACGGGCGCGCGGGGCGACCTCCTGGCGCTGGTCGCTGCGCTGGCCCACGGCGTCGTGCACCAGCGGACGGCCCTCTTTCTGGCGCCGGCGCTGCTCCTGCTGGCCTGGCCGCGGCGCCGCGAGGCGCTCGGCCACTGGCGCCCCGCCCTCGCCGTAGCCCTGACCGCGCCCCTGGCCTACCTGTACCTCTTGGCGCGCGGGGCGATGGGCAGCCGCTGGACCTTTGGCGCGGTGGGGGAGTGGCGGGGGCTCCTGGCGCTGGCCCTCGACAGCAAGGTGAGCAAGGTGGTCGTGCTGCCGGGCGACCTGGCCGGCTGGATGGAGCGGCTCCGCCTGGTGGGCGGGCTCCTCCACGACGATCTGTGGCTGCCGGTGCTCCTTCTTGGGTTGGGGGGCGTGTGGCTGCTGGCGCGCCGTCGCGGCGGGGCAGGGTGGCGCGTGCCCCTGGCGCTGACGCTGGCCTGGCTGCCCTCGTTGGGGCTCTCGCTGGTCATCTGGGAGGGTCGGGTGTCCGACGCGCTCCTGGCCGCCAAGCTGCCGCTCGCCCTGGTCGCCGGGGTGGGGCTGGCCATCGCCCTGCAGGCCCTGGCGGAGGGCCGAGCCCCGAGGCAGTGGGCGGCGGGCGCGCTGGCGGTCGGCCTGCTGGCCGCCCAGGTGGCGACGAACCGGCCGGCCGTGCTGGCGGTGACCCGGGACGCTTCCGCCCGGGAGGCGGTCGCCATCGCCGAGGGCGTGGCGCCGCCGGCGGACGGCGCGCCCACCACCCTGATGGCCCTCTGGGGCCACAAGTACTGGGCGCTGACCTACGCCCAGGCCTACGAGGGGCGCCTGCCGGGCCTCACCGTGGTGGACCACAACGCCGACCTGGCAGAGATCGTCCGCCGGGAGGGGCGAATCCTCACCCTCAGCGAGACGCTCTACCACCTGTCCCTCGCCGGGTGGGGCGAGCGGCTCGGGCGGGCGCACCTCTCCTCACCGGCGCCCGGGATCGTCGAGGTCCGCGCTGCGCCCATCCTGGAGGCACGGGGAGATGCGGGGCTGGATCTTGCCAACGGGGTACGCGTCGTCTCTGCCGCCGTGCGCTATCTGGCGGACGGGACGCCGTGGCTCGAGGTCGCCTGGCGCGCCGAACGCGCCGTGGACGGCGATTACAGCGTCGCGGTCCACGTGCTGGCGCGTCCCGAGCCCGCCGGCCCCCAGGACGTCCTGGCCCAGGCCGACCGCGCTCACCCGGTGGACGGCTGGTACCCGACGAGCCGTTGGCAGCCCGGAGAGGTGATCCGCGACGCCTACCCCCTGGGCGAGCTGCCGCCGGAGGCGCGGGCCGTGCGCCTGGCCATGTACCGGCAAGCCCCCGACGGCGGTTTCGAGACCACCCCCTGGCTTACGGTTTCTCTCCCGCAGGAAGACTGACAAGAGGCGTCTGGGGCTCCTCGTGGTCCCGCCCTTGCTGGAGCGTGTTAGGTACTTGTGCCACCACATCGAGCCGCTACTGGCCCCAGAGGGTCACGGCGAATCAGCCGTGCTGCTCATGACACGATGCCCAGAGCCTGCCGCCCGACACCCATCGTATCATGAGTATCATGAACGTCATGAACTCCGCCGGTTGCAGGCCGCGGATGCCCCGTGCCACCCACATGCGAGTTCATGACCTTCATGATACTCATGACACTAATCGTAGAGCCCCTCCCCCCGCACCGTTCGTATCATGAGTATCATGAACATCATGAACTCCCGCACCTGGGCGCCCACTGATGATCTTTATGACACTCATGATACTCATGACACCCATGATACGCATGATACTCATGACCTTCATGATGCTCATGATATATATATGTGTGTATGTATGCATCTATGGATGACGCGAACGCTAGAAGGCTGCCTTGCAGCGCCCCCCTCTACCGGGAGTGTCGGGCTCACTCGGCCATGCGGAGCCGGACGAACACCCAGGGCGCCACATAAGTGACGATTAGCCCCAGGACGACGTACAGCATAAAGCCCGCCGCGGTGAGCCACCAGCCGCCGCCCGCGTCGGGCGTTACTGCGTCGGCCAAGAAGTAGATCGCGCCGGCCATCCCCAGCCCCACGGCCACCCGCGCCCCACAGCGCCTCCCGCCCCGGGAGGGCCGAAAGCGGACGTAGCGCTGCTCCAGGATGAACCCCAGGCTGGCGCCCACCATGGCCCCCGAGACGAGCAACACCTCCCGGCGCAGCTGTACCGCCAGGGCGATGACCGGCAGCACCACGCCGAACAGGGCATAGGTGGTGATGTGCTTGGGGCGCAGCCAGCGGCGCAGGTGATCCTGACTCATCAGGTAGGCCGCCGCGATGATCAGCCCCACGAGGGCTCCCGCGGCCACGTCGTGGGGATAGTGCACGCCGAGGTACACCCGCGAGAACGACACCGCCACGATCATGACGATGGCCAGCGCGGTGAACCACCCCCTGCGGACGTGGCGGGCCAGGGCCGGCCAGACCGTCGCGCTGACCTGGGCGTGGCCGCTGGGGAACGAGTACCCGGCGTAAACGAGCTTGGGCTCGATGGCCGGGTTCACGACAAAGGGCCGCGGCTCCACAAAGACGCCCTTGAGCAACTCGTTCACCACCACCGTCACTACGAGGAGAAAGGCCAGGCGCATCGCCGGTCCCTTGCCCACGCACCAAAAGACCGCCGGCAGGAGGATGAGGAAGAACACCTCCTGGCCCAAGAGGGTGATAAAGATGAACAGGACGTCCAGCGCCGGCGTAGAGATGGACTGGACGGCCTCGATCGCGTCCGCTCCCCAGGGGATGAGGCTCTCCAAGAACGCTTCCATCGGTACCCGCACTCCGCCCAACGCCTCGCGACCGCTACGTCGGGGGAGTATAGGGTGGGGGAGCGGGTGGTGTCAACGCGCGGACTCGGGCGACCGGCTCTGCCGCAGGCCAGCCTACCGCGGCGGAGGGCCCTTAGCCTCGCCGGAGAAGCGGCAGGGCGACGCGGTGCAGAACGGGCGGTGCGCCCAGATACACGCGGCCGTAACCGGATTGCGCATCGTACCCCGGGCTGCCCAAATCCACTGCGCGGCTCTGGAGATAGTGTCGCAGTTGGTCGGGAGACAGGCTCGGGATGGCGCCGGCCACCAGCGCCGCGGCGCCCGCCACGTGGGGCGTCGCCGAGGAGGTGCCGTTAAAGCAGTACCCCGCGTTACAGGAGCCGTAGGTGACCGTCGCGACGTTGGCATACCCGGCGATGGCCGGCTTCTCCATGCCGCCAGAGAGCGCGCCGCCCGGGCCGTTCGTCGGCCCTTCGGAGCTATACGCCTCCTGCCGAAAGGGCGAGGCCGAGTGCACGGCCGCAACGGCCATCGTCGCCGCGGCGTCTGCCGGGGTGCACAGGCTGCGAGCCGCCACCGAGGCGTACAGCCGTGGCGCATCGGGGACAAAGAGGTCCAGGTTCGCCGCGCGGTCGCCGTTGAAGCGGTCGATGACCAACCCGTAAAAGGCAGGGCCTCCGGTGGTGAGGGCGGCGACGAACTCGATCGGCTGCTGGCCGGCCTCCCCGGCCTGATAGTCGTTGGAGGCGGCAACGATGCTGAGCGTGTACCCGTCATCGCGGGCCAGGTACAGGTCATAGTCCTGGGTAGGCGCGTTCCAGTCGTCCCAGCGGAGTGCGGCGCGGATCAGCTGGCCGCTCTCCAGGAGGATGGCCGACCCGTCGGTCCACGTCAGGTGGTTGAACTCGATGCCGGCCGGGTCGAACTCGTGGAACCCGTCGCCGTCCGCGTCGCGGTAGGGGCCGCCCCAGTGGGTCAGTCGCTCGTTCCCGGCCGCGTTCACCCACAGGATGCCGGCGTCATGCGCGGCCTGCACCACGCTGGCCTGATGGCCGGTGCCGTCGCCGGGGGTGGTGCCCGACCAGCCACCGGACATCGAGATGACGTCAACCTGCTGCGCCTTGAGCCAGTTGACGGCCTCCTCGAGGTCCACCGACGTCGTGATCTTGGCCAGGTACAATGCAGCGCCCGGCGCGACGTCGTGGATGACCTCCGCACAGGCGGTGCCGTGGTTGCTGCCCTGGCCGTTCACGTCCGCGTCGGTCTCCAGATCGACAAAGTTGCGCACCGTTACCTGCGCGGGGAGATCCGATCCCAGGAGGGACGCGTAGCCCTGGAACCCCCCATCGATGATGCCGACCCGCACGCCGTCTCCCCGATAGTTTGCCGCATGCCACGCGGCGGCGTTCATGGCGGCTAACCCCTCGGACGACCAGGCACCGGCGGCCAGCGCGCTGGCGCTCACCATACCCGTCTCCAGGGTGGCGGGACGACGAACGCGTTGCACCGCAGGGTCTTTGGCCAGGGCGCCGAGGGCGGCCACGGGGACCCAGGCCTGCACCCTGGCGCCCTCGTACCCTACGCCGGTGACTCGACCGCCCACGTGGTGCACCGCCTCCTGGGCCCTCTCGGCCCACGCCGGCTCGGTGACGATCTCAACCTGGACGGCGCCCTCTGCGGTGGCAAGGGGCGTCCACGATGGACCCGGCGTGGCGCCGGACAGAGAGGCGGCGTGGGCGTGGCGGAGGGCGGTGTCCAGCTTGCCCTCGGGACCGACCGCGGCGGCCTTTTGGGCGCGAAGCGCGCTGACGGCCTCTTTCAGCGCCTCCGGCGAGATAGACGGGGCCGCGGAGGGGCGGGCGGGTCGATCGCCCTGTGCCTGTGCGGCACCCGAAAACATGATCAGGAGCGTAACGGCCAGCGCCAGAACGCGATGTACACGGGAGGGATGAGTATGATGCACGGTCTGTTGTCCCTTCTGTGGCGGGGCAGTCGATGCTCGACGGCGGATGAGCGGGTGGCGGCGTCTACCAGGAGGAGACGAGGTCGGGAGCGCGTACCGCCTCGACCCGGTCGTCGCTCCCCAGTGCGCACAGGTTCGCGGGCGGGATGTACGCCTGCACCTGCGCTTCGGACCGGGAGCCGACCTCCGCGTCGTACTCGGAGAGGAACTCGGCATCCTCGCCTGCCAGCGTGATGATGACCTGGATCCTGCCGTCGCGCACCGGGAGACCTAGCGCCTGGGCGGTATCCAGCGGGTCGTCGGCCTGCGCAAGACCAAAGAGTACGCTATCGAGCCGCAGGCAGTCGTGACGCGCCGGGTCGGCCGTGGGCAGCGTGAGGCCCCCGGCGGCGGGTGGATATGCACGCTGGATCTCGACCGTCGGCTCGCCATCGGGCAGCGGCGCCGCATCGGCGGGCGGGGTGGAGGCGCAACCGATCTGCGCGCAGGCCAGGGCGAACGCGATGAGCAGGAACCATCTGGGGAGTGTCATGGGTGACCCCTGGGGGCTTGCGTCGCGGCACCGGACGCGCGCGGCGTGGCGGCTGGGCTGCAACGATTCTACCCGGCCAGGCGGGGGCGTCAATGGCTCCCTTCCCGGAAGGTGCCTTGCCTTCCGGGAAGGTTCNNCCGGAACCTTCCCGGAAGGAAAGAACCTTCCGGGAAGGGGGGCACATCCGTCCGCACCTTGCCGGCCCGGGGGCGGTGTGCTAGTATCCCCGGCACCACATGGCACGGCATCGCGGGAGGCGACATGGATCAGCGCTACGGACGGATGGCCAACTGGCTGAACAGGGCCCAGTGGGAAGGCCAGGACGACTATGGCATCTATGAGCTCACCATGGGCGCCGCCATCCTGATCGCCTTTCTCTTTTTCGCCCTCCTGCCCCGGGTCAGCTTTCTGGCCAGCCTCCCGCTGTACGTCCTGATCATCGCGGCCGCCTGGTACGGCTCCCAGCTGGAGTACCGCCAGCTCCGCGCCCTCGGCCGGCGCCGAGCACGGGGAGCCCTGCTCCTGGGGATCACCTGGGTGACCCTGGCGCTGGCGGTGGTGCTGACGGGGCTGCTCCTCATCCTGGCGGAACTGATGGGCTGGACCGACGTGGCCGGGTGGAGCGACGGGCCGGTGCTCGTGGCCCTGGTTGCCGGGCTGGTGAACACCTCCCAGGGCGTGCGCCTGGGCATCCGGCGGCGGCTGATCCTCGGCCTGGCGCTCTGCGCCCTGGCGGTCCTGATCCCCGGGATCGGGCCGCTACGCGAACGGATCTACCTCACCACTGCGATACTGGTCGGCGGCGCCCACTTGATGAGCGGCGCCTTTGGGCGCCATGCCCTACAGTCCCGGCTGCTGCGAGAGGGCGTGCTGTCTTCCACTCTCAGCCGGCGTCCCGGCTGAGGGGTGGCGGGGCCCCTGCGGCCCGAAACCTCGGTTAACACGGCGTCCACTGCTGCTTCGGAGTTATCCACAATTTGCAGGACATCCTGCATCCCCGTCGGGCTCGCCGGTGTGGCCCCTATGGGGCGGATCGTCTGCTCACCATAATCCCACATCTTGGGTCAACTACAGAGTATACACACTACGGATAGTGGTATCAGGACGTCCAGGTTACAATCTGTGGATTTCTGCAATTCCTCTTGCCAAGCCGCTGGGCATGCGCTATAATGGTCGTACGACATCTACATACCGCTAGTCTCAGCCCGCCAGACAAAGGCACGGCGCCGGGCAAGATGTACCCCGATGGGCCACCGCCTCAAGGGGCCGCCCTCTTGATACATCGGTCTCGCCCACCGCTCGGTGCTAACCACATCTGCTCCACTGTTCAGCGTAGCGAGTCCTAGTACGCGTTTGCCGTCCATAGTCCCGGCGACCCTGCCGGGCATGTCGTAGACCCATTCGTTGCTTGGCATACGGAGGAAGTGTGATGCCCCGAGAGATCCCACAGATGGTTCGCAAGCGCGACGGTCGCGTCGTGCCGTTCGATCAGGACAAGATCACCAGCGCCATCTTTAAAGCAGCCCAATCGGTTGGTGGGAATGATCGGGAGCGTGCGGTCTTTGTCTCCAATGCCGTGGCGGACATGCTGAATGGCCTCTACTATGAGGTCGGCACCGTCCCCTCGGTGGAGGATATCCAGGATGTCGTCGAGCGTGTGCTCATCAAGCACGGCCACGCCAAGACGGCCAAGGCCTTTATCCTCTATCGCGACCTGCACAACAAGCTGCGCGACATCCGCGCGCTGATCGATGCGAACGAGCTCGTCGAGGGCTACCTCGACCATCTGGATTGGCGGGTAAACGAGAACTCGAACATGTCGTTCTCGCTCCAGGGCCTGAACAACCACATCTTTACCGCCGTGAACAGCGCCTACTGGCTGAACCGGCTGTACCCCACCCGCATCCGCGACGCGCACATCAACGGCGACCTGCACATCCACGACCTGTACATCCTGGCCGTGTACTGCTGCGGCTGGGACATGCGCGACCTCTTGATCCGCGGTTTTGGCGGCGTGCTGGGCAAGATCGAGTGCAAGCCGCCCAAGCATTTCCGCACCGCGCTGGGCCAGATCGT
>LSQX01027167.1_pt1 | contig 14663 bp, 8 predicted proteins | sample 654561 | NCBI WGS metagenome assembly LSQX01 (sample SAMN04489861, study PRJNA283612) | anaerobic digester metagenome | isolation source: 4 biogas reactors fed with cattle manure at either 37C or 55C with and... | place: Denmark: Kongens Lyngby | collected 2014
ACTCTTTTCATAAATCCTCTTGCCGGTCCCTCGATTCTGGGTATCAGCGACGGAGCCTATCTCGGTGTGGCACTTGTCATGATCTATTTCTCTTTCAACAGTTATCTTAGTACAATCCTCGCAGCATTTGTCGGAGCGGCAGTCGTACTGAGCATCATTATAGGGTTTTCCCGGAAAGTACGCAACAGCGTGATGCTGCTCATAATAGGTATTATGGTGGGGTATCTCGCCTCTTCGATAATCTCCATTCTCAACTATCACGCTTCGCCTGACAAGGTGCATCAGTTCGTACTCTGGGGGATGGGTGATTTCACCGGAGTGTCCATGGAGAAACTTCCCTGGTTCGTAATATTTGCAGCTTGTGGGCTGCTAGGGTCTATTTTCCTAATCAAACCTCTAAACGCATTGCTGCTGGGAGAGTCATACGCTGCAAATCTGGGCGTACGCGTCAAGAGGGTCCGGATCGCCATACTTCTCTGCACCGGCATTCTCACTGCCGCCACTACTGCTTTCTGCGGCCCCATTTCCTTTATCGGTCTGGCAGTACCTCACATTGCGCGCCTGCTTCTCGGAACATCCAACCACAAACAACTGCTGCCAATTACCCTGCTTGCAGGGGCCTGCGTAGCGCTTCTGTGCAATATTCTGACAGTAGTACCGGGCAGCAACTCCATACTGCCACTCAATGCCATCACCCCGATTATCGGTGCACCGGTCATCATTTATGTAATTGTAAACCGCAGAAATATCCAATATTTCAATTGAGATGAAACAGCAGATCACCATATCGGCACATGGATTGGCCATAGGATATTCTCTGAGGAATGGCCGGCGCAAGGTTATACACAACTCGCTGGACATGGAACTCCGTAACGGTGAAGTCACCTGTCTACTCGGCCTCAACGGTGCCGGTAAGTCAACTCTACTCAAGACCCTTTGTGGTCTTCTACCCCCTTTGGCGGGCGATGTAAAGGTGTTCGGAGCTCCACTGGAGAGCTATTCCCATAACCATCTCTCCTCCCTGATTGGAGTTGTGCTTACTGAAAAGACCTATGCCGGAGGGATTACTGTCTATGATTTGGTATCGCTTGGCAGATATCCACACACAGGCATTTTCGGACAACTAAAAGAGAGTGACCATGATGCGATTTCAAGGGCTATTGAGTCAGTAGGTATAGCACATAAGGCCTCTTCGTATGTGTCTGAGTTGAGCGACGGCGAGCGTCAGAAGGCCTTTATAGCAAAAGTGCTGGCCCAGGAGTGTCCTATCATCATACTCGACGAGCCCACCGCATTTTTGGATGTAACAAGCAGGATAGAGATAATGGTGCTTTTGCGCAAACTCGCCCAAGAGCAGAAGAAGAGCATCCTCCTCTCTACCCACGATCTGGATTCGGCGATTCAGCTCGGAGATAAACTGTGGCTCCAGGAGAGAGGCGCCAAGGATAACCGCGCCTCGGCCCCGTTGGTCTGCGGCACACCGGAAGATTTGATTCTCAGTGGAGTATTGGAATCTTTCTTTGGCAAAAAGGGAGTGGTTTTTGACTCCTATTCGGGAAAAATATCTCCTGTCCCATCGGAAAATCCAGTCGGTGTTGACGGGGAGGCAAGGAGTGCTTTTTGGGTGGGAAATGCATTAAAGCGCAAAGGATTTGCCCCTACGGCTCCCGCCGAAAACATTATTTCGGTGCAATGTGTTTCTTCCACTGAATTTGTTGTTTCGTTCCCGAATGGGAAAACTATCAAGACAAAATCGATAGAGGAATTGCTGAATCTCTTTACCAGGTCATCTTCTTGACCACACGGCAATCCAAACCCTGTTCGTAAAGCCAATCCACAAGCTCTCCATCCACGGATACCCTGAATTTATTTGAGTAGAGCGACACGGTCTCTTTTCCACCATTATGATCAAATGAGAGATCGATAAAAAGAGGCGTTTCACCTTTATGGGCACGCAATTTCTTTGTCAGTACTTTGCGGAAATCGGCATCTGACTGCTCCAGATCCATCGAAATATGGAATTCTTTGAAAAACTGCTCTTTTGCATTGGAAAGAAGAGTCATATTGGCAATGAACAAACGATATTCAGGTCCCTTTTTATTCTCTACCGCCTCCTTTCGGAAGAGTTCTTTCGTCACGCATCTGATCAGCAAAGCGGTGTGATCCACCATATATTGCATATAGGTCTCATAGCTCTTTCCCGAAAGGGAGAAAGTATGGCTACCGTTGAAATCCTCTAAGGTAAATGTGCACCAGGGGCGGTTTCCTGTACGAGTATATTTGACCTGCACATCGGTCACAAGACCTCCTACCGTAAATTCTATGTTCCGGAGTTTGGGATCCCTTGAGAGATTATCCTCTATATTGCGCACCTCGCTGAGTTCAACTGTCACTAAGTTATCAAATTCAAATCTGAATTTATCCAACGGATGGGAAGAGATATACATACCCACAAGCTCTTTCTCCTTTTTTAGAAGCTCTATCTCATCATATTCCTGAAGAGGCGGGATCTCGGGACGCACCGGCTTCATCTCTTCAATATCTCCGAAGAGTCCACCTTGCATTACACTATCGTTCTGATATTTATAAGTGTATTTCAGAAGTTCGTCAATAAATGACTCCTCCTTGTTGTTGTAAAGAAAATATTGTGTCCGGTGCATATCACTGAAGGAGTCAAACGAGCCCGAATAGATGAGACACTCTATAACCCTGCGATTGACCACACCGGAGGGAAGTCTTTCTACGAAGTCGAAAATATCGGTAAATGCGCCTCCACGCTCTCTTTCCTCGATAATCGCATCGATGACATTGGTTCCAACACCTTTAATACCGGCCATCCCAAAACGGATATTGCCCTTTTTGTTGACGGTAAATGTAGTGCGACTCTCGTTAATGTCAGGCCCAAGGACCTCTATCTTCATCCTTTTACAGTCATCCATCAACTTGGTGATTTCCTCAATATCGTTGAGGTTTTTGCTGAGGTTGGCGGCAAGGAACTGGGCAGGATAGTGTGCTTTAAGATATCCGGTCTGGTAACCCAGCCAGGCGTAACAGGTGGCGTGTGACTTGTTGAATGCATACTCTGCAAAACTCTTCCAGTCCTTCCAGATCTTTTCCAAAATCTCTTGCGGGTGACCTTTGGCCAGACCTCCCTCCATAAACTGGTCGTTGAGTTTCTCCATCACGCTGAGCTGTTTTTTGCCCATAGCCTTGCGGAGGGTGTCGGCCATGCCGGGAGTAAATCCGGCAAGCTCCTGTGAAAGTCGCATCACCTGTTCCTGATATACCGTGATACCGTAAGTGTCATCAAGATACTCCTCCATCTCCTTCAGGTCGTATGTTATCTCCTGTTTTCCATGTTTACGGGCAACAAAATCGGGGATGTATTCCATAGGACCGGGGCGGTAGAGGGCATTCATAGCAATCAGGTCCTCAAAACGGGTAGGATGGAGTTCCCGAAGCCATTTTTTCATACCGTCTGACTCAAACTGGAAGACTGCCGTAGTATTGCCCTTACTGAAAAGCTTGTATGTAAGGGGATCATCTATGGGAATGGCTTCGATGTCAAAAGGCTCGTGGCCGCTCTCAACAATGTTGGACATCGTCTCCTTGATAATGGAAAGAGTCTTCAGGCCGAGAAAGTCCATCTTGAGCATACCTACCTGCTCGATATAAGAGCCTTCGTACTGAGAAACCCATATTTTCTCTTTGCTGTCCTTATCCTCCTCTACTGTTATGGGAATAATATTGGTAAGGTCTTCGCGGCCTATGATAAGGGCACAGGCGTGAACTCCGGTCTGGCGAATACTGCCTTCAAGCTGTTGAGCATATTTAATCGTATTGCTCAGATTTTTGTCATCCGAATCGAGGGCATCTTTGAAGTCCTGTATTCTCTCCACACAAAGTTTTACAGACGGAGGCACTTCTACCTTGATCAACGACGTCGAATCAGTTTTATCGTAAGCATCTATTTCAAATGACCTGGGAACAAGTTTGCTCAGACGATCGGCCTCCTGAAGAGGTACCTGTTCGATACGCGCAACATCCCTGATGGCACTTTTGGTTGCCATTGTACCGAATGTGATCACATGGGCAACATGATCTTTGCCATATTTGTTCTCAACGTATTCGAATACCTTGGAACGTCCTTCGTCGTCAAAGTCGATATCTATATCGGGCATTGAAATACGATCAGGATTTAAAAAACGCTCAAACAGGAGATCATATTTGATGGGGTCTATATTGGTGATCTTAAGACAGTATGCCACTACGGATCCTGCTGCCGAACCTCGTCCGGGGCCTACGGAAACACCCATGTTACGCGCAGCCGCAATGAAATCCTGGACGATGAGAAAATAATCGGGAAATCCCATCTTTTGAATAGTTTCCAGCTCGAAATCTATCCTGTCGCGTATGTTTTGAGGAATCTCTTTTCCATAACGGATTTCCGCACCTTTATAGGTAAGGTATCTCAGATATTCGTTCGAATCTTTATACTCTTCCGGAATTGGGAAATGGGGCAGTATCGGATCTGAGTCAATGGAATAGAGTTCGACTTTGTCGGCAACTTCAAGAGTATTGGACAACACCTCCGGATGGTCTGGAAATAGAGCCGCCATCTCCTCTTTACTTTTGAAATACTCCTGTTGGGTATAACGCAGTCTGTCAGGGTCATCAACATTGTTGTTGAATGTGAGGCAAATCAGACGGTCATGAGCCGGACCATCTTCCTTATCCACAAAATGGACATCATTGGTGGCAATCACCTTGATGTCGTGCTTTTTTGCCAGTTCATAAAGAGACTCGTTCACAATCTGCTGTTTTTCGAATGTCTCCTTCGGGGCGAGAGGCACATCAGTGGGATGGCTTTGGACCTCCAGATAATAGTCTTCGCCAAAAATGGATTTGTACCAAAGCACAGCCTCTTCAGCTGCCTCCATATTCCCTTCCATGATGCGTCTGGGTACTTCACCTCCGAGACAGGCAGAGGAGCAAATCAATCCCTCGTGATATTTTTCGATCAGTTCCCTGTCAATTCTCGGATGAAAATAAAATCCCTCTATATTTCCCAGCGAGCAGAGTTTGACCAGATTATGATATCCGGTAATATTTTTAGCCAAAAGAATCAGGTGATAAGCCTTCTGATCAATTTTTCCGCGGCGGGTATGTCTGTCCTCCAGTGCCACATAGACCTCGCATCCAACGATAGGCTTTACACCGGGATAATCGGCAGCCACCCTCAGGAACTCCTTGACGCCATACATATAACCGTGATCGGTTAGAGCAAGAGCAGGCTGTCCATACTTGTGCGCCTTTTGGAAAAGGGACTTGATGGGAGAGGCTCCGTCTAGAATGGAGTATTGCGAGTGGACGTGGAGGTGGACAAATGACATTACAAAGGGTTTCTTTTAGTTTATATCTTTATTAGTGAGCGACCCGTCATAATCTCAGGCTGAGGAATTCCCATCAGTTTGAGCATGGTAGGCGCAATATCGGCCAGTATGCCGTCGCTGACCTCTTTTACATCATCATCTACCACTATAAAGGGCACCTTGTTGAGTGAATGAGCTGTATTGGGAGTACCGTCTTCATTGACGGCATTGTCGGCATTGCCGTGGTCTGAAGTGATAAGAACCGAATATCCGGCCTTACGTGCCGCTCTGACAACCTCGCCCACACAGAAATCTACAGTCCTTACCGCCTTTAGGATGGCATCATAGACACCTGTATGTCCCACCATATCTCCATTGGCGAAGTTGAGTATCACCATATCGTGTTTGCCTGTGGCAAGTTCGGCTACGAGCGCATCCTTTACCTCCGGTGCACTCATTTCCGGCTTTAGATCGTATGTTGCCACTTTCGGGGAATTGATCAATATGCGATCTTCTCCGGCAAATTCTTTTTCGCGCCCGCCATTGAAGAAAAAGGTTACGTGTGCATATTTTTCCGTTTCAGCAATGCGGAGTTGTTTCTTGCCGAGAGAGGAAACTACCTCTCCGATAGTCCGGGGCACATTTTCCTTATCAAAAAGGATATGAAGTCCCTTAAATTTATCATCATAAGGGGTCAGAGTGCAATAGTAGAGAGGAATGGTATGCATTCCTGCCTCAGGCATATCGGCCTGGGTGAGGACGTATGTTATTTCACGGGCACGGTCATTCCTGAAATTAAAGAAGATGACAGCATCTCCCTCCTCTATGGTGGCCACGGGAGCACCGTTTTCCCCAACAATGGAGATCGGCTTGATGAATTCATCGGTAACTTCCTCCCTGTATGACTCCTCGATGGCTTCCACCGAAGAATGTGCCTTGCGACCTTTGCCACTGACAAGAAGATCATAGGCCTCTTTGATACGCTCCCATCTCTTGTCCCTGTCCATAGCATAATAACGGCCCACTACGGAGGCTATCTTTCCCGTTGTACGAGAAAGAACCTCTTCCAGTTCGGCCACATAGCCTTTTCCGCTTCTGGGGTCGGTATCACGGCCATCCATAAAACAGTGCACGAATACTTTTTTCAAATCCGCATTGGCCGCTTCGCGTAAGAATTCATAGAGATGATTGAGAGAACTGTGCACTCCGCCATGCGAACAAAGTCCCATGAAATGGAGCTGCTTACCCGATTTTTTCACATATTCATAAGCCGCCGCAATCTCCTTGTTGGACATCAGAGCATGCTCACGACAAGCTATATTGATCTTCACAAGGTCTTGATATACCACACGACCGGCTCCTATATTTAGGTGTCCCACCTCGGAATTTCCCATCTGCCCATCGGGAAGACCTACATCCTCACCACTCGCGCTCAGCTGCGAAAAAGGATATTTTGCTTTCAGAGCATCAATTTCCGGTGTTCCGGCTGTATATATAGCATTAGAGTGATCTTGACGCCCTTCTCCCCAGCCATCCATTATTATCAAGAGTACTTTTTTATTCATTATCTATTCTATTTTTACTAAATTTGTTACAATATTTTGTCCGATCGGACGAATGTACAAAGTTACGAATTATGGCAACAAAGAGAAAGAAAAATGATTTCAGCGGGAGCAAATCTTCCAAAAGAGGTAAAAAGAACGCAAGAAAAATTCAGGATCCGGTAAAAGCATCCGACAGGCGAAGCAAAAGCAAAGTCGAGGCTGAAGGCATAATCAATCTCACCAGAGACGGATTCGGATTTGTTACTGTAGCAGATATACCCAATGATATATTCATCCACATCAGCAAGATGCGCGGCGCTCTGCATGGAGACCGCGTCAAAATCCTTATTCCCAAAAACATAGACCCAAGAGCACGCAGGATAGAAGGCGAAGTAAAACACATAATTGAGCGCTCACGCAAACCTCATATCGGAGTGCTGCACATAGTCGGAAAACAGGTTTGGGCTATAGTGGAGAGTCGCAATATGCCCTACGACATCCGCATCCCTGTAGATAGCCTCGATGACCTGCCGGAAATGGGCGGCATCAAGGCAGCCAAAGGAATAAAGGTGGCTGTGCTGGTGACCGACTGGCCGCGCCGCAGTCCGGAGCCTCTCGGCAAAATAGTGGATGTCCTTGGAGTCCCCGGAGAAAATGATACCGAGATGCACTCCATCCTTGCGCAATACAATCTCCCCTACCGCTTCGAACCGGAGGTAGAGAGTGCGGCCAACGCTATTTCAGATGTAATAACCGCCGATGAGATCTCCAAACGGTGGGACTACCGCTCCGTCACCACCTTTACCATTGACCCTTCGGATGCCAAAGACTTTGACGACGCACTCTCGATAAGAGAGCTGGAAAAAGGGATCTGGGAGGTAGGAATTCACATCGCGGATGTTACTCATTACGTTACACCCGATACTCCGGTGGACAAAGAGGCCTTCAATCGTGCCACCTCAGTCTATCTGGTGGACAGGACCATACCGATGCTCCCGGAAAAAATCTCCAACAATCTCTGTTCACTCCGTCCAAATGAGGATAAACTCTGCTACTCGGTCATCTTTAAAATTGACGACGACGCAAAGGTACTGGATGCCAAATTCGGACGCACCATCATCAACTCCGACCACAGATTCGATTACGAGCAGGTGCAGGAGATCATCAAGGATATGCACGGACCTCTCTGCAAAGAGATACTCAAACTCCACTCCATCGCCACAATTCTCCGCAGGAAACGCTTCGAACACGGTGCCATCAAGTTTGAACGGCCGGAAATGAAAGTAATCGTGGATAAAGAGGGCAAGCCGCTGGGTGTATGCCGCCAGGAATCAGTCGAGAGCAACTGGCTTATTGAAGAATTTATGTTGCTGGCAAACCGCTATGTGGCTCATCAGGTAGCCAGAAAATGCAAATCGGTAAATCCCACTTTTGTTTACCGTGTGCACGACAACCCCAATCCGGACAAACTCCAGGAGCTGCGCCGCTTTGCAAAGAATTTCGGTCACACTCTGGGCGATACCGACAACCCTAAAAACATAGCGAGAAGCCTCAACAATCTTATAACCGGCATAAAAGATAAGCCTGAAGAGAATGCCATCGAGATGATGGCACTCCGCTCTATGTCACGTGCCGTCTATTCCACCGATAATATCGGCCACTATGGTCTGGCATTCCAGTTCTATACCCATTTTACCTCTCCCATCAGACGCTATCCCGATATGATGGTACACCGTTTGCTGACAAAATATCTCAACGGAGCCAAATCTCAGGACAAAGCCTATTACGAAGAGAATTGTAAATATTGCTCCGAGAGAGAACAGCTGGCTACCGATGCCGAGCGCGCCAGCATCAAGCTTAAACTTGTCGAATTTATGCAGGACAAGATCGGACAGGAGTTTGAAGGTACGGTTTCCGGTCTCACAGAGTGGGGTATGTATGTGGAAATCGAGCCCACCAAGATTGAGGGCATGGTCTCGTTGAGGGAGTTTACCAAGGACTACCTGGTCTTTGATGAGGAAAAATACCTGATTGTCGCCAAGGCTTCCGGCCGAAAATTCACCCTCGGAGACAAAGTCAAAGTGCGCGTCCTCCGCGCAAATCTCGAACAGAAGCTTATTGATTATGAATTGATTTGGGAGGAAACATGAATAGCACCTGAGGTCTCTCTTTTTTAAGCATTCTGTTCAGTTCACGCTCTTTGCCGTTGCAAAGAGAGTTTAGCAGGGCGTGAAATTGGGGTCCGTGGTTTTTATGAATCAAATGACACAATTCGTGAATAATAACAAAGTCGGCGAGCTCCGGAGTGAGTCGCATAAGGTGGATGTTGAGGCTGATATTTCCCGATTTCGAGCAGCTGCCCCAGTTTGTGCGATTATTTCTTACCGTCATTTTACCGGGTTTAAAACCAAATTTGGCTGCAAGCAGCTCAACTCGCTGCGGAAGATATTTTTTGGCTTCAGAGCGGATTATCTTTAAAATAGCCTCTTCTGATATAATACCATCTACTGAAGCTCTTTTGAGCCTATCGTATGGAATCTCTCCGGTAATCAATTTAAGGGGTTGGTAAGGAGCGATCCGAACTGCCTCCTCCTTCCTCTTTTTGCTCTGTTTTAGAAGTGTGGCCGCTATCCACTCCTCTTTCTCCTCAACAAAAGCGATTGCCCTCGAATAGCTGACGAGCCATGGCACAGTTACCGAAATCCCGTTTATCGGGTGTACAGCCAGCCTCACTATTCTCGACAGCCGGCTTTTTCTTATAATAATCTCACCAAGCCTCGGATGGATATATGTTTTTGACTTCACTCTGCACCCAGTAACTCGCAACTCGCATCCCGCACCACTACACACTACAGACTATTAAATACTCCCGCGAACAGCATCACGCCGGAGGATTTTTCCACTATGGCATACACGAAGGGATGGTCTGCAAAAAATTCAATCGCCTTATCAGGTTGACCAGGTATTGAGGTCACTCCAATCATCACCGCTGTAACTGCTGCAGCCTCTGTACCCCATTCAGTTACATTTATACGAGCCTTTTGAAGAACCGACTCGATAAAGAAATTATTTATGCCGGAATGAGAAAGCAATTTGTCAAATTGGGCCTTATTAGGTATAAAAGCACGACGAATGCCTAATGCTTGTAACATCTCATTGAGGTTGTATTTATCCTCTATCTCAAACCTGGGGAACCGAAGCTGTACAAGAGCATCATTCGACATTGATGCTAAGGCCTCCGACCAACTCTTCTGAGTGAGGGATGAGAGCAGGCTCTCTATACCATTACCGCCCTTTATGTCGGGCAAAATGACATACATGGCAAACTTACCGTGTGCATAAGGAAGTTCCACGATACTATTTTTCCCAATCTTCCCATAACGGAAATTCCTGGAAGCAACCATATAATCGACCTTTCTTGTTCCTCCTCCATCCAGGTAGAAGGGTTTGGATTTCTCAATATCGTCACTGTTAAACATAGGTTTTCCTGACTCTTCGCTCCATTTTGCCTTGAAATAAAGTGCATTCAGTATTGCAGCGGCAAAATTATCGCTAATATCACTTTCTTCGAGAAAAGGATAGATAAATCCGTTGGTGCTGCGATGTGCCCATTCGTTGATTCGGTCAACAACAACCTTGGGATTTGTAGCATCCACATACTCCACAGGTGCATAGTAAACCTTTTCTGCAATATTGCGAAAAGCATCCTGAACACGGAATTCTTTATTTACAATCACCGCATCAGTCAACTTTACTTCGACAGAATCATCGAGCGCTGGCAACTGATTAAGCAAAAGGTTACAATACTCATTCAGGGTATCTTGGTCTTCTCCATAGCCCAATGTGCTGATAATCTCCGAAGCTGTCTCACCGCTGGCGCCGTTTGCCGAAATTGCAAGGGCATATTGTAAACTTAGCGGAGAAAAAATAATACTTTCGTTTTCCTGCTTATACAAAAGCTTCAGGCTATTTATCGCAAAAGCATTGCCGGCACCTACATAGGTTTTTTGCTCTTCACTCAATGTCACTTTGGATATAGGATCTTTCGGGGAGGGAGAAATGATGTCAATGGGGTCTTTTACCCTCGGAACACCGTTTTTTTCACATGCTGCCAGACTAAGAGCAGCAATAAAGAAAACTAATAAAATTTTTATCCGTTTCATAACTTATAGTGTTATTGAGATTTTTAAATATAATGATTGCTATCTAATTACATTTACGCAGTGACTTACCAAATACTTCCATCACTGATAAAAATTTCAACTGTTTTATAACTAAAAAGCATTAAATGATAGCTTACCGCATAACCCGCACCCCATTCTAGAAAAGTCCGAACAGACGGGCGTCAATCCGATTGGTAATTGAAGCAAAATCTTCAGGCCTGTTTTCAAAATCGAGATTATCGGCATCAATGATCAGCACCTTACCCGAATATTCCGATATCCATTTCTCATAGCGTTCATTGAGACCGCCGAGATACTCCAGACTCATACTCTGCTCGTAGTCACGTCCGCGTTTCTGAATCCGACTCACCAAATGAGGAATTGAGGATTTTAGATAAATAAGTAAATCCGGCACCTTGATCATCTTTATCATTACCCCGAAAAGGTCCATATAAGCATCGAAATCACGTTGAGAAAGATTGCCCATATCTTTGTTGTTGGCCACAAAAACATACACTCCTTCAAATATGGTTCTATCCTGAATTATGACTTCGTCACTATTTGCTATCTCCATCAGATCCTTTATCCTCTGGGTGAGAAAATAGACTTCTAGATTGAATGACCAACGCGGAATATCCTTGTAATAATCTTCAAGGTAGGGATTGTAGGTGACAGCTTCATATTTGGGCGTCCAGCCATAATGCTGCGCCAGCATTCGGGTAAGAGTGGTCTTACCGCTTCCAATATTTCCCGCTATACCTATATGCATTGTTCCTGTTTTTGAAACTACAAGATAGCACTATTTTTTGAATAATCCGTATAGGGCACTGCCGGAACCCGACATAGAAGCATATACTGCACCTCTGGCATAGAGAGCCTCTTTTTCTGCTGCAAGGCCTGGATATTTGAGGAAAAGCGACTCCTCGAAATCATTTTTGAGAAGACCCCGCCATTCTTCCACAGGTCTTTTAATGATCTCCAAAATCGACTCCACAGGCTTGCGTGGAGTTACTCCGGCATAGGCCTCTTTTGTGGAGATAAATATATCCGGAGTTACCAATTCAATACGGTAGTCATCAAGCGATATGTCCACAGGAGAAAGAACCTCCCCACGACCGGTAGCATACATCGGACGGTTGTAAATGAAAAAGGGACAATCACTGCCAAGCGAAGCGGCATGACCGGCCAGCACTTCATCATTTAAGTCGAGCGAAAACATCCTGTTGAGCAGAATCAGTGTGGCTGCTGCATCGGAAGAACCGCCGCCCAGACCGGCACCTACAGGAATTTTTTTATAAAGATGGATGGCCACAGGCGGTATATCGTAAATCTTTGCCATCAGATGATATGCCTTTGCACAAAGGTTATCCATCGGATCTCCGTCAAGAGCTGGTCCGTACAGGTGCATTGAAAATTTTTCGGCATAGAGCACCTCCAGAATATCACAACACTCCGGACACGGCACAAAGAGAGTCTCGATATTGTGAAAACCGTCAGGACGTTTCTCTATGATATCGAGACCCAGATTGATTTTCGCATTCGGAAAAAATATCATCTTATCTCTATAAAAGTTCTTTCGCTAACTGCACTTGGAATAGCCGCATTCGAGACATACCAGACAACCCTCCTGATAGACCAGGTTTCTACTGGTACAATTGCTACACTTTTGGCCGGTCTCATCGCGGGTGCCATCGGGAATATAACGTTTAAGTGCTCTCTCTACTCCATTTTTCCAGGTGTTGATAGATTCACTGTCAAGTTCGAGTCCCTGTACGAGATTGAGGATATCGACGATGGGCATACCATTGCGGATAACACCCGATATGAGCTTGGCGTAGTTCCAAAACTCTTTGTTGAACATATGAGAGATACCTCCAAGTACACTCGGATAACCAAGACCGTCAACATAGTGAAAATCATACCTGGACTTACCGCTCTTGAGATCCTTTTCCTTGACAATCCAACCCTTTTCAATGGATCTGGGAATGACACGGGTATCTTCGTCTACAATACCGGTGAAAATCTCATAAGGCTTTCCGTCTAACTTGCCTACAAAAGCAATCCATCTCTCCGATCTGTTGCGGAAGCGGATGATATCGGCCTCAAGTGTCTGAGGACGCTTTTTAGGTTTGAGTACAGGCGTATCCTTGCTTGTTGAGACAAGCACACCGGAACGGCTGCCTTCACGATAGACGGTCATACCCTTACACCCCGATTTCCAGGCGGTCTTGTAAACCTCCGCAACAGCCTCCTCGGTGATATCTTCGGGAAGATTGACAGTAACGCTGATGGAGTGATCCACCCATTTCTGGATTTCACCCTGCATCTTTACCTTTGATACCCAGTCAATGTCATTGGCTGTAGCCTTGTAATAAGGGGACTTTTTGAGGAGATCCTCGAGTTCTTCTTCACTCATTCCTATTACCTGATCTCTCTCGTAACCATTTATCATTGCCCATGTAAGGAATTTATGATGGAACACGAAATACTCTTCAAAACAGTCACCCATGTCATCGGTATATGTTACTTTGACATTTTGATCATTGGGATTGACCTTTTTGCGACGGAGATAGAAGGGCCTGAATACAGGCTCGATGCCTGAGGAAGTCTGTGTCATCAGGCTGGTGGTGCCGGTGGGGGCAATGGTCAGCATGGAAATGTTGCGGCGACCTGATTTGACCATACGTTGATAAAGGTCGGGATCTTCGGTCTTGATACGGATGATCATAGGGTTGTTAATCTCTTTCGACGCATCGTATATGGGGAATGCTCCGCGCTCCTCAGCCATTATCACTGAAGATCTGTATGCTTCTACTGCAAGTGTTTTCTGTACCTGAACAGCAAACTCTATAGCCTCTTTAGAGCCGTAAGTGAGTCCCAAAGCTGCCAGCATGTCTCCTTCGGCGGTAATACCAAGACCGGTTCTGCGTCCTCCCAGTGATTTTTTGCGGATTTTCTCCCAAAGTTCATACTCTGTCCTCTTTACATAATCATCCTCGGGATCAGCCTTGATTTTGGCCATTATAAGGTCAATTTTTTCCATTTCGAGGTCAATCAGGTCATCCATCAGGCGCATCGCCTTGGCGCAATGATCTTTGAAACGATCGAAGTTGAATGTAGCCCTGGAAGTAAATGGATTATCTACATATGAGTAGAGGTTGATGGCAATCAGACGACAGGAGTCATAAGGACATAGGGGAATCTCACCGCATGGATTGGTGCTGACAGTCCTGTAACCCTTATCGGCATAGCAATCAGCCACGGATTCCCTGAGAATGGTATCCCAGAAAAGAACACCCGGTTCGGCGCTCTTCCAAGCGTTATGGATAATCTTTTTCCAAAGCGCGGAAGCATCTATTTCCTGGGTAATCTTGGGCTTGTCACTATAAACGGGATATTGCTGCATATATGTATTGCCCGAAAGGGCTGCACGCATAAACTCGTCATCTATCTTGACGGACACATTGGCTCCCGTCACTTTTCCCTGCTCCATCTTTGCATCAATAAAATTCTCCGCATCGGGATGCTTGATGGAAATTGTGAGCATCAGCGCACCTCTGCGGCCATCCTGCGCCACTTCGCGG